>Ga0209958_1000266_pt1 | contig 139259 bp, 150 predicted proteins | sample ThiBio_inoc_plan_FD_183942 | JGI IMG/M metagenome (GOLD analysis project Ga0209958, IMG submission 183942) | Wastewater bioreactor microbial communities from Cape Town, South Africa - Thiocy_inoc_plan (SPAdes) | ecosystem: Engineered > Bioremediation > Thiocyanate > Unclassified | place: South... | reverse complement strand
AACAGCACCAGCGCCGTCGAGGTCAGCATCCAGGCGGTGCTGCCCGAATCCAGGGTCGGAACCGGAGCGGCTTCCGCCGCCGCCGCCGCTTCTTCCGCCAGCGCCGCGCCGGCCATAAACAACGTGCCGAGCGCCACACCGGCGCCGGCTGCGATCTTTTTGATCAGATGACTCATGATCGTGTCCTCTCCAGACAGGAAATCACAGGGCTTCGGTGTCGGCTTCGCCGGTGCGGATGCGCAGCGCGTGGGCGACGTCCATGACGAAGATCTTGCCGTCACCGATCTTGTCGGTACGGGCCGCCGCCTGAACGGCCTCGACGGCGCGGTCGACCACGTCGTCGTTGACGACCAGCTCGATCTTGATCTTGGGCACGAAGCTGACGACATATTCGGCAGCACGGTAAATCTCGGTCTGCCCCTTCTGTCGGCCAAAGCCCTTGACCTCGGTGGCCGTCAGTCCCTGGATACCCAATTGGGTCAGCGCCTCGCGCACTTCGTCCAGCTTGAACGGCTTGATGATGGCAATGATCAGTTTCACGGTTTCCCCCTTTATCGAAGGGTCATAACGCCGATGCGGGCTGCTGCCCACGTCGGCTGTTATTCAAAAGCCGTGCCGTTTTTCCAAAAGTCGCCGTTTGGGCGGATTTCCGGGCTTTTGTCGCAAAGCCCGCCTGCAATGTCGCATCTGCGACACTGATGTTTTGCCCAAAATCCAGGCAGTGCCTTGCGTTTGAGCTGGCACGAGCCTTGCTGCGTCCATAGGCACGGGGACAGCAAAGCCCCGGCGCATCAGACGGAAAGGGTATCAGCATGAGCGGCATTCTTGATCAACTGCGCGGCCTGTCCACGGCCGAGGATTTCTTCATCACCCTGGACGTCCCCTACGACCAGGGCACCGTGAACGTCAGCCGTCTGCACATCCTGAAGCGCTTTCAGCAATACATGCGCCAGGACGCCATCGCCGACCTGCCCGAGGACAGCCGCAAGGCCGCCTGCGCCGCCGCATTGAAGCGCGCCCACGACGACTTCGTCACCAGCAGCGGAATCGAGGAAAAAGTCTTCAAGGTGTTCCAGGACCAGCAACCGGCGGCTCCGGCTTTTGTCTCTCTCGACACCCTGAAAGCGGGGCGTGGCTGACAAGCTGTCGCAAGCGCGACAATGGCATACCTATAAACAACACAATAACGCATTGATTCTTATAAGATTGCTGCAGTGGCACGCGGCTTGCGTTTAGTCCCCCAGATTTTCCGCCAAGGAGCCCGGCCATGAATATCGTCGTTTGTATCAAGCAGGTTCCGGACAGCGCACAGATTCGCGTCCACCCGGTCACCAACACCATCATGCGCCAGGGTGTGCCCACCATCATCAACCCCTATGACCTGTTCTCGCTGGAAGCGGCCCTGCAGCTGCGGGATCAGGTCGGCGGCAAGGTGATCGTGCTGACCATGGGCCCGCCCATGGCCGAGGACGCCCTGCGCAAGGCCATGGGCATCGGCGCCGACAAGGCGGTGCTGTTGACCGACCGCTTCTTCGCCGGTTCGGACACCCTGGCCACGTCCTATGCCCTGTCCATGGCGATCAGCAAGATCGCCGAGACCGAAGGCCCCATCGACATGGTGTTCTGCGGCAAGCAGACCATCGACGGCGACACCGCCCAGGTCGGCCCCGGCATCGCCTGCCGCCTGGGTCTGAACCAGCTGACCTACATCACCTCGATCGAATCGCTGGACGCCGCCAAGCGGGAAATCACCGTCCAGCGCCGTGCCGAAGGCGGTGTGCAGGTGTTGAAGACCGCCCTGCCGGTGATGGTCACCATGCTGGAAGGATCCAACGTGGTACGCCGTGGCTCGATGCCCAACGTGCTGCGTGCGGCGCGTGAGCCGATCACCATCCTGAACGCCGCCAAGGCCGGCATCGAGGACCTGACCCGCTGCGGCCTGAAGGGTTCGCCCACCGTGGTGAAGAAGGTGTTCGCCCCCAAGCCGCGCGCCGACAAGGCCAAGCTGGTGGAAACCGCCAACCGTAGCCACACCGACATCGCCAACGACGCGGTCGAGGCAATCTTCGCCGCCGCCCCCAAGCTGCACACCGACCTGCTCGGTCGCGTGGCCCAGGCCTGAAGGAGAGAGTGACATGAGCGACAAAGCTGCTCCCGCCGCCGCCGCTGCCGGTGGCAACCGCGCCGGGATGAAGAAGGAGCTCCCCGAGCACTTCAAGGCCTACAAGCACGTCTGGGTGTTCATCGAGATGGAACGCGGCGTCGTTCATCCGGTGTCGTGGGAACTCTTGGGTGAAGGCCGCAAGCTGGCCGACAAGCTGGGCGTGGAACTGGCCGGCGCGCTGTTGGCCGGTCCCGGCGAAGCCACAGCGGCCGCCGTCAAGGATTGCTTCGAATACGGCGCCGATCTGGTCTATCTGATGGAAGACCCGATCCTGGCCGATTACCGCAACCAGACCTATGCCGCCTCGCTGACCGATCTGGTCAACACCCACAAGCCGGAAATCCTGCTGCTGGGCGCCACCAACCTGGGCCGCGATCTGGCCGGCACCGTCGCCACCACCCTGGCCACGGGGCTTACCGCCGACTGCACCGAGCTGGCCATCGACCACGAAGGCTCGCTGGCGGCCACCCGGCCGACCTTCGGCGGCACGCTTTTGTGCACCATCCACACGCTGAATTTCCGCCCGCAGATGGCCACCGTGCGCCCCCGCGTGATGGCTATGCCGGAACGCCAGGAAGGCCGCCAAGGCCGCGTGGTCCCCCACAAGCTGGCCCTGGAAGAATCGTCCATCATCACCAAGATCTTGGACTTCATCGCCGACGCCAACATCGAGAAGGCCCAGTTGGCCTATGCCGACATCGTCGTCGCCGGCGGCATGGGCCTGGGTCGTGCCGAAAACTTCAAGCTGGTCCAGGACCTGGCCGCCGTGCTGGGGGCCGAATACGGCTGCTCGCGCCCGGTGGTGCAAAAGGGCTGGATGCCGGCCGAACGCCAGATCGGCCAGACCGGCAAGACCATCCGGCCGCGTCTTTACATCGCCGCCGGCATCTCGGGCGCCATTCAGCACCGCGTCGGCGTCGAGGGTTCGGACATCATCTTGGCCATCAACACCGACCCCAACGCCACCATCTTCGAATTCGCCCACATGGGCATCGTCGGCGACGCGCTGCAGATCCTGCCGGCGCTGACCGAAGCGTTCCGCCGCCGTCTGGCGGTCAACCGCCTGGCCGGCTAAGGAGACCAAGACCATGAGTGAGACTTTCGACGCCATCGTCATCGGTGCCGGCCCCTCGGGCAACGCCTGCGCTTACGTCCTGGCCAAGTCCGGCCTGAACGTTCTGCAGATCGAACGCGGCGAATATTCAGGGTCCAAGAACGTGCAAGGCGCCATCCTGTACGCCGACGCCCTGGAACGCATCATCCCCGACTTCCGCGAAGAAGCGCCTCTGGAACGACACATCGTCGAACAGCGCATGTGGATCTTGGACGACAAGGCCCATGTGGGCGGTCATTACCGGTCGGACGCCTTCAACGAGGAAAAGCCGAACCGCTATACCATCATCCGCGCCCAGTTCGACAAGTGGTTCAACCGCAAGGTCCGCGAAGCCGGCGCCTTGGTGGTGTGCGAAACCACCGTCACCGAGCTGATCAAGGACGGCAAGGGCAAGGTCATCGGCGTGCGCACCGACCGCGAGGAGGGCGAGGTCTACGCCGACGTGGTGGTGATGGCCGACGGCGTCAACGCCCTGGTGGGCAGCCGTTCCGGCCTGAAGCCGGAAGTGAAGCCGGAAACCGTGGCGCTGGCGGTCAAGGAAATGCACTTCCTGCCGCAAGACGTCATCGAAAGCCGCTTCAACATCGGCGAGGAAGAAGGCGTGGTCATCGAAGTGGCCGGTTCGGTCACCGTCGGCATGGTCGGCACCGCCTTCCTTTACACCAACAAGGAAAGCATCGCCATCGGCATCGGCTGTCTGGTTTCCGACTTCACCGAAGCCCAGGTGCGCCCGGCCTTCCTGCTGGAGAAGTTCAAGAACCATCCGTCCATCAAGCCCTTGCTGGCCGGCTCGGAAGTCAAGGAATACGCCGCCCACCTGATCCCCGAAGGCGGCCTGCCCGCCGTGCCGCAGCTGTTCGGCGACGGCTGGATGATCGTCGGCGACGCGGCGCAATTCGTCAACGCCGTGCACCGTGAAGGCTCGAACCTGGCCATGACCTCGGGCCGTCTGGCGGCCGAGACCATCATCGAGGCCAAGAAGGCGGGCAAGCCGATGACCGCCCAGGTGCTGTCGGCCTACAAGAAGGCGCTGGAAAACAGCTTCGTCATCAAGGACCTGCACAAGTACCGCCGCCTGCCCAAGGTGCTGCACCACAACAAGCACTTCTTCACCGACTATCCCCGCCTGCTGTCGCAGGCCGCCGAAACCATGCTGCGCGTGGACGGCGAGGACAAGCGGTCCAAGGAAAAGAAAGTCACCAAGTCGTTCCGCTCGACCCGCAGCCTGGGCGGCCTGATCGGCGACATGTTCAACCTGGCTCGCGCCTTCCGCTAAGAGGTTCGCCATGCAAGAGATCAGCATCAAGGTCGAGGAAAAGCTCTACCAGAACCGCTATATGGTGGACGAAGGTCGCCCCCATATCGTCATCAAGCCCCACACCCAGCCCACCGAGGCGCTGGCGTCCCTGGTCAAGATCTGCCCCGCCGGCTGCTATTCGCGCACCGAAACCGGTCAGGTGGAAATCGCCCCCGACGGCTGCCTGGAATGCGGCACCTGCCGCATCGTCTGCGCCGCCACCGGCGACATCGAGTGGAACTACCCGCGCGGTGGCTATGGCATCTTGTTCAAGTTCGGCTGAGGACAAGCGACATGGAAAGTGTTGACGAATTCCTGGCCTATGCCTGCAAGCTGGAACAGGAAGCGGTGCTGCGGTTCAAGGAACTGGCAGAAGCGGCCAAGACCCACGGCAACAAGGAAGTCGCCGACTTCTTCGCCCAGATGGCCCATTACTCGCAGATGCATTACCAGCAGGCCAAGGAACGCTGCGGCTTTCACGACCTGCCGGAGATGAAGCCGCAAGACTTCCAGTGGCCGGAAATGGAAAGCCCGGAAGCCGCCGCCATCTGGGGCGCCGATCCGCTGATGGGGGTGCAGGAAGCCATGCGTCTGGCGCTGGATGCCGAAACCCGCGGCTACGAGTTCTACAAGTCCATCCTGGACAGCACCTCGGACCCGGAAATCCGCGCCATGGCGCAGGAATTCACCGAAGAGGAAGCCGAGCACGTGGAAGCCATCCAACGTTGGATTGTGCGGCTGGCCGCTTGATCACCCGAAGCATCCCTTGACCTACCCGCTTGGGGCGCCCATGTGCGATAAACGCATGGGCGCCCTTCGCATTTGCAGCAATTGTCGCATTGCCGACACTGGACGTGGCGCACAATCCGTGCCTAAAGTTCTAAAATTAATCACGTTGGTGATTTGCCTATTTTTAGAGCAAGCCTCTTGGCAAGGTGGAATGCATGGGAAGTGTGAGCAAGACGCGCAACGAAGACAGCGAAGCCCATCTGATCGGCATCTACGAGATCGGCAAGCTGCTGGGATCGACCTTCGACCTGGACAAGTCGCTGCACGACGTCTTGAACATCCTGGCGTCCTATCTGGAAATGCGTCACGGCGTCGTCACCTTGGATGACGGCACCGGCGACCAGATGTTGGCCGCCGTCACCGGCATGAGTCTGCGCGAAGCCCGCGACGGCGCGCTTAAGTTCCCCATGGACGCCATCCGTCCGGTACTGGAAGGCTCGATGCCCATGGTGGTGCCCAGCGCGGTGGGCGAACCCAGCTTGGCCGATTATGTGGCCGAGTTCCTGGACCCCGACGACGATTCCCTGGCCTTCCTGTGTGTTCCCATCAAGACCAACGACAAGCCCTTCGGCACGCTGTCGGTGATGCGGTCACGTGAAAGCGGCGCGTTGCGCGGCTTCCAGCACGACATCCGCTTCCTGACCATGGTCGGCACCCTGATCGGCCAGACCGTCGGGCTTTATCGCAAGGTCTTGGCCGACCGCGAACAACTGATGGAAGACAACGCCCGGCTGCAAAAGCAGGTCATCAAGATCAAGCCGGCAGCGCGGGCCGCCGGATTGGAAGACATCGTCGGCTCGTCCGACGCCATGGGTCGGGTGTTCGCCCAGGTGCAACAGGCGGCGCCGACCAAGGCCACCGTGCTGTTGCGCGGCGAAAGCGGCACCGGCAAGGAAATGGTCGCCCACGCCGTCCACATGTTGTCCAAGCGGGCCGACAAGCCTTTCGTCAAGGTCAACTGCGCGGCTTTGTCGGAAAGCGTGCTGGAGTCCGAATTGTTCGGCCATGAAAAGGGCGCTTTCACCGGCGCCGTGGCCGACCGCAAGGGTCGTTTCGAACTGGCCAATGGCGGCACGCTTTTCCTGGACGAAATCGGCGAGATTTCCGCCAATTTCCAGTCCAAGCTGTTGCGCGTCCTGCAGGAAGGCGAGTTCGAACGGGTCGGCGGCGCCAAGACCATCAAGGTCGACGTCCGTCTGGTCGCCGCCACCAACCGCAATCTGGAAATGGCGGTGACCAAGGGCGAGTTCCGCGCCGACCTTTACTTCCGCCTGAACGTCGTCCCCATCTTCCTGCCGCCCTTGCGCGAACGCCATGGCGACATCCCGCTGTTGGCCGACCACTTCCTGAAGCAGTTCAACCAGGAAAACGGCCGCAAGGTGGGCATCACCACCAAGGCGTTGCAGACCCTGCAACGATGTAACTTCCCCGGCAACGTGCGCGAGCTGGAAAACTGCATCTACCGCACCGCCACCATGGCGCAAGGCGACGTCATCGACGAAGTGGACCTGTCGTGCCGCCGTGACCTGTGCCTGTCTTCGACGCTTTGGGACGGCAAGCCCGGACAGGGCCAAGGCGCCAGCCATCTGGTCCCCGTCCCCACCGTGCCGCACCGCGAGCCCGGCCCCGCCCCCATGTCGTCACCCACCCCGGCGCCGGTTTCGCCGGCCGTGGCCGCTCCGGTTTCATATTCGGCCCCGGCCGCCCCGGCGGTTGATCCCAATGCCGACGTGGACCTGAATTCCCTGGACGAACGTTCGCGGCTGGTTCAAGCCATGGAACGCTGCGGCTGGGTCCAGGCCAAGGCCGCCCGCCTGCTGGGCCTGACTCCGCGCCAGATCGGCTATGCCCTGAAGAAATACGACATCGAGATCCGGCAGCTGTAAAAGCAGATGCCGACCCATCAAAAAAATCCATTTGAGGTTGCAGCGAGACATAGAGTGCGTTAGCGTTTTCTATGCATTTTGCAGGGGGCTGCATGAAAACAAGTAAACAGGTCTCACGGTCGCTTCGCGTTCGCGGACGGCGCTCTCGCCCCCTTCAAAACAGCAGTGCCCCTCGCAAAAAATGGCACCCCCCCTCGCTTGTCCGAATACTCGAAGACGGAGAGGCGATCGTTAACGGGATGATGTTCAAAAACGTCCACGAAACGATCAGGGATTTGGTCCCGACGTCTCATACCGGCAGCCTTAGCACCCCACAGCTCTTCTATCCCAATATTGAGGACGAGCCCTCCGCTCTCATTAAAGAGGCGGGCCGAGGGAACTCGGCGTTCAGCATTGAGCTAAACACTCCGCTGTCAACGCACCCCATCACAAACCGCACACATATTCAGCTGAAAGCTCAACTCAGCGAGTCTATTGCAAATTGGACACCCAAAGGCATCCACAAGCAAAAGGCACGTCCGAAAGAATTACTAAAACAGCTCGTTTTATCAGCTAAAGAAGAAATAATAATTTTATCAAATAATCTAGACACATCAGTTTACGATGACAAACTTCTGCTAAGCGCCTTTAAAAAAGCTGCCGAAAATGATGTCAATATATGGATCATTGTCAGACAAAAGTGTGACTGGAATTGGCTAGACAAGCATCCACTTGGGAAATACATGAGAGAATTCGAAGAGGAAAAAGTGTTCATCAGAACACTTAATGGAATTCACGAGTCCGGAAAACCATGCGATATAGCAACATTCGACAACAAATTCTTTAGAATTGAACTTGACTACGAGACACCATCCGCTATTGCGGGGTATTGCCCAAATGTCGGCCCCATCTTGCGTGACTTTCTTGTTGATTTAATTAAACACAAAACAACAAATCTACGCGGCGACATAAAAAAAGAAATAGAGCTAACCTTCCACCCAGAAAAAAAGGGTGGACACTATACTAGTGATGAATACCCTGGCGTATTCATCGCAAAAGACAAAAATGGCGACGTAAACATAGATTATGTTGAAAGAATAACATCATTAATAGTAGGAGCCGATCACGGCAGAATAAATATGAAATACAAAATACGAAAGCTTATTGATGCCAAAAAAATAATATTAACGCTTGAAAACCAAGGTATGCCAGCAACAAATCCAAAATAGGGTGGAACAAAGTGCGTCACGTGACTGGTTGCAAGGAAAAAAATTGCAGAGAATGCAAAGCCTCAGAAACAAAAGACATCAAAGGCGTCATCAGATTCTTTAAAAAAAACAGCATGACCATAACCGGATTTGAAAAAAACGGCAATATTATGCCAGGTGAAATAATTATCAAGGTCAACAGAAAACATTTTAGGTTTACAGCGGCATGTTTTGGACACAAATACAAAACATCAAATAGCAATGGCGATTTAAAATGCTGCCAATGCAAAATTGAGTCGCCGCATGGCTTTATGACGAAACACTTCCTAATTGATTACCTTGTTGATGAGGCCTACGAAGCAGGCATTCATAATTTTGTTTTTAGTGGAATGAATAAATCCGCCATCCGAGACAAGATCAGAGACGCTTAATTTTACACCAAGCGTTTCTGATCTGGCTTTCACACTCTTTTGGTCGACGCGTGATATTCCGCACGGCATATCCCCGAATGGCTCAGCCCCTGACACAAATGCTGGTCTGCGGTGCAGACCTTCAAATATCAGGCTTTTGCAGCGCCCCCACTTCCCGGCAGCGTGCGCAGGCCGGACACCACCAGATTGGCGGCGTCGTCCTGGATGCCGGCCTTGCGCAAAGCGTGGCCCAGCATGGACAGGGCCAGTTCGCGTTCGCCCATCACCGCCATGCCGACGCCTTGGCGTTCCAGATATTCCCGCTCGCTCTCGCTGTGGGTGCGGGCCACCATGTGCAGATGCGGGTTGCCGGCGCGGGCCACGTCCACCACTTGGCGCACCTGGAACCCGTCGGGAATGGCCACCACCAGCAAGCGCGCCGAAGCCAGCCCGACCGAGTCCAGCACGCCGGGCACGGCGGCGTCGCCGCAGATCACCGCGACCCCTTTCTTGCGCAGGGATTGGACGGTCTGGCGATTTTGTTCGATCACCACATAGGGGACTTTCTCGGTGTCGAAACCATGGGCGACGGTGGCCCCGACCCGGCCATAACCGACGATGATGGCGTGGCCGGACAAGGTTTCCCGGTCCTTCAGCGTGTCCGCCGTGGTGTCGCGAGCGGCGAATTCCAAAAGCCGCCGCAGTCGTGGATGGGCCGTCATCCAGCGTTCCATCGGCCCCAAGGTCATGAACACCAAGGGATTAAGGGCGATGGACAACAGGGCGCCAGCCAGAATGTAGCTTTGCGCCTGGGCCGGCAGCAGGCCCTCTGCCACCCCCAGTCCAGCCAGGATGAAGGAAAACTCGCCGATCTGCGCCAGACTGGCCGACACCACCAGGGCGGTGCCCACCGGATAGCGGAACAGCAACACGATGGCGAAAGCGGCCAGCGACTTGCCGACGATGATCACCAGCAACACCGTCAACACCGCCAAGGGGGCGTCGACCAGGATGGCGGGATCGAACAGCATGCCCACCGACACGAAGAACAATACGGCGAAGGCGTCCTTCAGCGGCAAGGAATCGGCGGTGGCTTGATGGCTGAGGTCGGATTCGCTCATCACCAGCCCGGCGAAGAAGGCCCCCAGCGCGAACGACACCCCGAACAAGGTGGCCGAGGCGTAGGCAATGCCCAGCGCCAAGGCCAGCACCGCCAGGGTGAACATCTCGCGCGAGCCCATGCGGGCGACTTGTTCCAGCACCCACGGCACCAGTTTCCGGCCCACCACCAAGACCAAAGCGATGAAAACCGCCACCTTGGCCAGGGTCACCCCCAAAGCCGGCAGGAAGGTCTCGAAAGACCCGTCGCCGCCCTTGGCCGCCTGGGCCAGGGCCGGCAACAGCACCAAGGCCACCACCATGGCCAGATCCTCGACGATCAGCCAGCCAACGGCGATACGGCCGTTCAGGGTCTGCACCCAGCCGCGTTCCTCGAGCGCCCGCAACAGCACCACGGTGCTGGCCACCGACATGGCCAGGCCGAACACCAGACCGGCGGGCAGGCTCCATCCCCAGAAATGGGCCAGGGCGGCACCGATAGCGGTGGCGACACCGATCTGCGCCACCGCGCCGGGCAACGCGATCCAGCGCACCGACCACAGATCCTTGACCGAGAAATGCAAGCCCACCCCGAACATCAGCAGGATCACGCCGATTTCCGCCAGTTCCTGCGCCAACCCGCTATTGGCCACGTAACCCGGAGTGAACGGCCCCACGGCGATGCCGGCCAGCAGATAACCGACGATAGGAGAAAGCCGCAGCATCGAAGCGATCCAGCCGCCACCAAAAGCGAACAGCAGACTCATGGCGATGGTCGCGATCAACGATGCCTGGGAATGCATGGAACTCCTTGTTTTTCTTGATGGGTGCGGTTTGTTCCATAGGTATGGAACACCCGGTTTTCCATGAAAATCGTGAAAAAAATCGTTTCTGTCGCATCTCTGACGCCCCTGTCGGGGATGCGACAACCGACAAAAACGTCAAAACCCCTTAATTTCCGCCATTCTGAAATTGGCATCCCTGTTGCAACACCCTTGGCAGAGACCCTGAATTGGAGGCTGCCGGTGTCCAACATCGTTTCCTTGCAAAGCATCACCAAGCGTGGTGAAGCCCAGCCCCAAGCCAGCGGCTGTTCCACCAAGTCGTCGTGCGGCACCAGCGCCGGCCAAGGCGACATGCCCGACCATGTGTGGGACAAGATCAAGGACCATCCCTGCTATTCCGAAGAAGCCCACCACTATTTCGCCCGCATGCATGTGGCGGTGGCTCCGGCTTGCAACATCCAATGCAATTACTGCAATCGCAAATATGATTGCTCGAACGAATCCCGCCCCGGCGTCACCAGCGAACGCATGACCCCGGAACAGGCGGCGTTGAAGGTGGTCGCGGTGGCCAACAAGGTGCCGCAGATGTCGGTGCTGGGCATCGCCGGTCCCGGCGATTCCATGTTCGACTGGCGCAAGACCTTCGAGACCTTTTCCCAGGTGGAAAAGCGTCTGCCCGACCTGAAGTTCTGCATTTCCACCAACGGCCTGGCCCTGCCCGACCACATCGACCGGCTGGCCGACCACAACATCGACCACGTGACCATCACCATCAACATGGTCGATCCGGAAATCGGCACGCTGATCTATCCGTGGATCTATTACAACGGCAAGCGTTACACCGGCCTGGAAGCCAGCAAGATCCTGCACGAGCGCCAGATGGAAAGCCTGGAGCGTCTGAAGGAAAAGGACATCCTGGTCAAGGTGAACTCGGTGATGATCCCCGGCGTCAACGACCAGCACCTGCTGGAGGTCAACGCCGCCATCAAGCAGCGCGGCGCCTTCCTGCACAACGTCATGCCGCTGATTTCCGACCCGGCCCACGGCACCTATTACGGCTTGAACGGCCAACGCGGCCCGTCGGCCGCCGAGTTGAAGGAATTGCAGGACAAGCTGGCCGGCGGCGCCAACCTGATGCGCCATTGCCGCCAGTGCCGCGCCGACGCGGTCGGCATGCTGGGCGAAGACCTGTCGCAGGACTTCACCATGGACAAGATCGACGCCGACGTCGTCTATGACCCGGAAGCCCGCCGCCTGTACCGCGAAGTCGTCGAACGCGAACGCGCCGACCGCAACGCCGCCGTCGCCGTCGCCGAAGACACCCTGTCGCACACCGCCGCGCCGGCCCGTCTGGTGGCCGTCGCCACCAAGGGCGGCGGGCGCGTCAACCAGCATTTCGGCCATGCCCAGGAATTCCAGGTCTACGAAGTGGACCATGACGGCGTGCGCTTCGTCGGCCATCGCAAGGTGGACAATTACTGCCAGGGTGGCTGGGGCGACGACGACGTGTTGGAAGACAACCTGATCCCGACCCTGGAAGGCGTCGAAGCGGTCTTCGTGTCGAAGATCGGGTCGTGCCCCAAGAAGGATCTGGCCGCCGCCGGCATCACCGCCATCGACGCCTATCCCTTCGAGTACATCGAAACCGCCATCGCCCGCTGGTACGCCGACATCAACGGCACCGCCGACGTGACGATGGGTTCCATCGCTTAAATTTTTTACCCCAAACCAGGAGAACCGCCATGGCTCTGAAGATCACTACCTCCACCTGCTCGGCTTGCGGCGCTTGCGAATTCGAATGCCCGAACGCCGCCATCGCCATGAAGGGCGAGACCTACGTCATCAAGGCGTCGGCCTGCACCGAATGCGACGGCGACGATCCGAAGTGCATCGCCGTCTGCCCGGTCGAAAACTGCATCGTCAAGGCGTAATCAGCGAGGCCCCCAATGGTCGAAGCCGAAGCCAGCGAACTGTACAGCCCACCGGCCTACGAGCCGGGGGAAAAGGTTCAGGCCACCAAGGAAGTCCGTAACGACGGCACCTATCCCGGCCACGCCATGGGGGCGTTCCTGATCCACCGGGGCGACGTGGGCTATGTGAAGTCGGTAGGGACCTTCCTGAACCGCTTCTATGTCTACGCCATCGACTTCGTGGATCGCGGCATGCTGGTCGGCATGCGCACGCACGAAATCGAAAGCATGGAGAAGCCGCAATGAAGGTGACCCTGCGTAAGGTCGACGACTATTACGAAATCTATGTCCCCAAGAAGGACCTGGAAGAAAAAGTCGTCGAAACGGAAAAGCCCGGCATTTGGGGCGGCGTGATCAAGATCGGCAACGGCTGGTCGTTCCAGATGCCCGACATGCCGGCGGACACGCCGCTGCCCATCACCGTCGACGCCCGCAAACTCGCCGACGACGAGGATTGAGCCCATGAACGTTCCCGCTACCCCCACTGAAATCGTCACCGATCTGGGTCATCGGATCGTGGCCGGCCAATTGGTGCCCTTCCTGGGTCCCGAAGTGCTGACCCTGACCCCCGAACCCTGGCCGGTGCCGACGGGGGCGCGGGAACTTTCCGCCCGGTTGTGCAAGCGGGTGGCCGTTCCCGGCCGCATCCGCAACAACATGTGGCACACGGCGCAATATATCGAGACCTTCCGTCACCGGGTGACGCTGGACAAGCTGATGCTGGAAATCTTCAAGCCCGTCCCCCAGCCCAGCGCGTTGCATCGCTGGCTGGCCGGCCGCACCCAGCTGCCTTTGATCATCGACACCTGGTATGACGGCACCATGGCCCAGGCCCTGGCCGAGACCCGTTCCGACTGGGCGCTTTTCCAAGGCACGTCCAAGGCCCGGCGCACCGGCGACGCGCCGTGGTTCCGGTCCTATGCCCCCGACGGCACCGAGCTTTCCACCGAGGACGGCGCCAAGGCTTCGACCGTGCTGTACAAGCCACACGGCGCGGCGCAGCCGGCGGGCGACGTGCTGGCGTCCGACGCCGACTACGTCGAGGTGCTGACCGACATCGACATCCAGACGCCGATCCCCGAGACGGTCAAGCAGCGCCGCGCCGAAATGGGCTTCGTGTTCATCGGCTGCCGGTTCTACGACCAGATTCTTCGGACCTTCGCCCGCTGCCTGACCAAGCATGCCAAGGGACCGCGCTACGCCATCGTCCCCATGGACGACCTGACCCCCAACGAGAAGAAGTTCATGGAGATCGAAAACATCACGCCGATTTCCATGCCCTTGGCCCAGGCGGCCGAGGTGCTGGTGGCGACAGCCCCGGTTCTGTGACCCTTCCGACAAATCCCCAAGGAGCAATTCCAAGATGGCCAACGTAACCTTCAGCGGTCCGACGCTTGACAAGAACATCACCGTTTACGCCGTCGCCGGCGACAACGGCACCCTTTTGGCCGTGGCCAAGGCCAACAACATCGCTATTCCCTTCCAGTGCCAGGACGGCGAATGCGGGTCGTGCCTGATCAAGGTGACCCATCTGGGCCAGAACGCCCCCAAGGCGATCCACCTGACCGACAAGGAAAAGTTGACCCTGTCGGTGAACGGCAAGCTGACCAAGGACCTGTTGGCCAAGACCGAAGTGGAAGACATGCCCCCGCCCTATCGTCTGGCGTGCCAGTACATCGTGCGGGACGAAGACATCCTGGTTGAGTTCTCCGGCGAAGCCGGGGTCGAGATCGATCTGCGGCGTTGATGGCGGAAGCACGCGGATCGATATCGGGGGGCGCTCTTCGGGGCGCCCCCTTTTTTATGAAAGGAGCACAGCCATGGCCCAGGTGATCTTTTACGAAAAGCCCGGATGCGGCGGCAACACCCGACAAAAAAAGGCTTTGTCGGATTCAGGACATCAACTGGACGTGCGCGACCTGTTGTCCACACCGTGGAGCGGCGCCCAGTTGCTGGCCTTCCTGGGCCGCCTGCCGGTGGCCGAATGGTTCAACCGCGCCGCCCCCCAGGTGAAGTCCGGCGACATCGTCCCCGAATCCTTAAGCGCCACCAAGGCGTTGGAGCTGTTGCTGGAAAACCATCTGCTGATCCGCCGCCCGCTGATGCAGGTGGGCGAAGACCGCATGGTCGGCTGGGATGAGGCCAAGGTCGCCGCCTGGATCGGCCTGGAAGGCGCCGGCATCGGTGAAGGATGCCCCAAGCACGACCATGCCCCACGCTGCGAACCGCCGGCGGCGTAAGCCGCCAAACGGCGGCGTTACGCTCCGATCTCCAGCAATTTCGGCACCTGGGCGCGGATCTCGTCGGCCACGCCTTTGTCCAGCTTGTTCAACCAGGCCCGTGGAATGGCGGTGACGCCATAGGTGGCGCCGGCCAACATGCCGACCATGGCCCCGGTGGTGTCGGCGTCGCCGCCCTGGTTCACCGTCTGGATCAGACAATCCTGGAACGAATCGGTTTTGAAATAGAAGTGCAGAACCGTCTGCATGGTGTCGATGACATAGGCGGTGCTTTGCCCCTTGAACACCTCGAACTTGAAGCTTTTGTGGGCTTCCACCAATTGGGTGGCGATGGCCCGCGCCCCCTTCATGCCGTCACCCTTCAAAAGGGCCTGGACCATGCGCACCATGGCCAGGGACGCGGCATCCGACAAAGGATGATTGTGGGTAATGTGACACTGGGCCAAGGTCCAGGGCTCCAGCCGGTCCGGCTGGTTCATGGTGGCCAGGGCCAGGGGCAGCACCCGCATGGCGGCGCCGTTGCCGGCGTCGCCGTCGCAGAACGGACCGTCCACGGTGCCGTGCAACATGTAACGCCGGATACCGCGGCGGCAGGTGTTGCCGATGTCCACCGGGCCCAGCTTCAGCCAGGCGGCGAATTCCTCGCAGGTGTCCACCGCGTCGAAGCGACCCATGCGGATCAACGACCGCCCCAGGGCCAGCGACATTTCAGTGTCGTCGGTGACTTGGCCGGGGGGCAGATGCAACCAGCCGCCGCCCACCATCTTGCGATGCACGCCGTATTGGCTTTGGATCTCGCCCTTGGTCAGGAATTCCACCGTGGCGCCCAAAGCGTCGCCGACCGCCAATCCCAAATAAGCCCCCAAGGCTCGTTCAAGCATAGGGATCTGTTGTTCCATCGAACCCGTCTTTCCTAAAGGTAGCTGGCGTCCACCAGATACTCGCCCCCAATGACCAGATACTCGCCTTCGCCCTTCAGCGGGTGAACGGGCAAAAGCGAGTTGAAAAAGACAACCTTCACCACCGGCACCTGGGCGGTGACGATGATGTCGCCGAAACACCCGGCAACGTCGCGATCGTTGGAAAACGACGCCAGATTGTTGATGCGCATGATCACGCGACGCCGGTCCAGACGTTCGACGATCTGATGTTCGTCGAAGGAATTGGTGCCGCGATAAAGGGTGATGTGCCGGCGCTCGGGCGCCACATGTTTGGCCAAAGCCCATTGGCAGAATTCGTACACCATGTCCAACTGGGTGTGGATGGCGTTGTTGTGGAAGCGTGACGACATCTTTTCTTCCACATAAGCGGTCCACACCGGGCCGGATATGCGGTCGATGACGTCCTTGTGATAGGTGGGGAACAGGCCGAAGCGGCTTTGCACCCAGCCTTTCAACACCGCCCCTTCCGGGCCGTTGCTGTCGTAGCCCCAGCCCTTCAGCAGGCGCAGGAACGACGACCGGTAGCGCCGCACCCTTCCCGCCCCTTCCATCTGGTCGGGGTCGGCCCCGAACATGGCGCTCATATAAGCGTGAAAGGCGATGCCGGCGTCGCCCAGGTCCGGGGCCTGCAAAAGCATCTCGAACAGGCTTTTGTTCATTTCCCGTGCACCGGAAATGTGCAGGTCCTGGGGATAGTCGTTGAATTCACGACTTCCCAGCAGGTCGGTGGGCAGCCCCACCAGATTGGTGGACTGGCCGAAACTGCGCTTTGGCTTCGCTGTCACGCCGTCACTCTCCCATCCATGCCCCCGTGGAACATGCAATTTTTGTGCCCCGCAGCAAAGAGGGAAACGTCATCCACCTCGGAAATAACCACAAAAAATGTGAGGCAATGTGTGGCTTGCGACAGCGTGTAGGCTTCCCGACAGCCCCCACAACCGCCCTACAAGCCATATCAATTAATTGATTTCATTTGTTTTTTCGCCTTTTCGAAAAGTTGGCACGCCCATTGCCTCTATGGGATCAGAGGCGGCGACCGATGTCCCCGCCGACCTATTCGGAAGGCTAGACCAGCGAAAGGAACACCATTATGCCTCGTCAGATCGCTTTCTACGGTAAGGGCGGTATCGGTAAGTCCACCACCTCCCAGAACACCCTGGCCGCTCTGGTCGAAATGGATCAAAAGATCCTGATCGTCGGTTGCGACCCCAAGGCTGACTCGACCCGTCTGATCCTGAACACCAAGCTGCAGGACACCGTGCTGCACCTGGCCGCCAAGGCCGGTTCGGTGGAAGACCTGGAACTCGAAGACGTCATGAAGATCGGCTACAAGGGCATCAAGTGCACCGAATCGGGCGGTCCCGAGCCGGGCGTCGGCTGCGCCGGCCGTGGCGTCATCACCGCCATCAACTTCCTGGAAGAAAACGGCGCCTATGACGACGTCGACTACGTCTCGTACGACGTGCTGGGCGACGTGGTGTGCGGCGGCTTCGCCATGCCGATCCGCGAAAACAAGGCCCAGGAAATCTACATCGTCATGTCCGGCGAAATGATGGCTCTGTTCGCCGCCAACAACATCGCCAAGGGCATTCTGAAGTATGCCGGTTCGGGCGGCGTCCGTCTGGGCGGCCTGATCTGCAACGAACGTCAGACCGACCGCGAGCTGGATCTGGCCGAAACCCTGGCCAAGCGCATCAACACCCAGCTGATCCACTTCGTGCCGCGCGACAACGTGGTGCAGCACGCCGAACTGCGTCGCCAGACCGTGATCCAGTACAAGCCCGACTGCCAGCAGGCCATCGAGTACCGCAACCTGGCCACCAAGATCCACGCCAACGGCGGCAAGGGCACCATCCCGACCCCGATCTCGATGGAAGAGCTGGAAGACATGCTGATCGAGTTCGGCATCATGAAGACCGACGAGCAGGCCCTGGCCGACCTGCAGGCCAAGGAAGCCTCGCTCTGCAGCGCCGGCTGATCGCCCGCGTCTGACGAAGCGTAATCGTGTTGCCCCCCGCCGCTCGTATGGCGGCGGCGGGGGGATGCGAAACCCGGATTAAGGAGATGGGGCATGAGCCTCGACAACGCACCCGACGCTGCTTTCAATGAGGCCCTGATCAAGGAAGTCCTCGCGCAGTATCCCGAGAAGGCCGCCAAGCGCCGTGGCCGTCACCTCAACGTCAAGAAGACCGACGACGCCGGCTCCAGCTGCGGCGTGAAGTCCAACATCAAGTCCGTTCCCGGCGTCATGACCATCCGTGGTTGCGCTTATGCCGGCTCCAAGGGCGTGGTGTGGGGTCCGGTCAAGGACATGCTGCACATCTCGCACGGTCCGGTCGGCTGCGGCCATTATTCCTGGTCCCAGCGCCGCAACTACTTCAACGGCACTGTCGGCATCGACAGCTTCGTGACCATGCAGATCACCTCGGACTTCCAGGAACGCGACATCGTTTTCGGTGGCGACAAGAACCTGGAAAAGATGATCGACGAGTTGAACGACCTGTTCCCCCTGAACAAGGGTATCTCGATCCAGTCCGAATGCCCGATCGGTCTGATCGGTGACGACATCGAAGCCGTCGCCAAGAAGAAGAACAAGGACATCGGCAAGCCGGTCGTCCCGGTTCGCTGCGAAGGTTTCCGCGGTGTGTCCCAGTCGCTGGGTCACCACATCGCCAACGACGCCATCCGGGACTGGGTCTTCGAAAAGACCAAGCCCGAATGGGAAACCGGCCCCTATGACGTCAACCTGATCGCCGACTACAACATCGGTGGTGACGCTTGGCCGAGCCGTCGTCTGCTGGAAGAAATGGGTCTGCGCGTTGTCGGCATGTGGTCCGGCGATGCCACCTTGGCCGAAATGGAGCGCGCTCCCAAGGCCAAGCTGAACCTGATCCACTGCTATCGGTCGATGAACTACATCTGCCGTCACATGGAAGAGAAGTACAACATTCCGTGGGTGGAATATAACTTCTTCGGCCCCAGCCAGATCGCCAAGTCGCTGCGCAAGATCGCTTCGCAGTTCGACGAAACCATCCAGGCCAATGCCGAGAAGGTGATCGCCAAGTACGAAGGTCTGGTCGCGGCCGTTCTGGCCAAGTACAAGCCCCGTCTGGAAGGCAAGAAGGTCATGCTGTACGTGGGCGGTCTGCGTCCCCGTCACGTCGCCAATGCCTATGACGACCTGGGCATGACCATCGTCGGCACCGGCTATGAATTCGCCCACAACGACGATTATCAGCGCACCACCGATTACGTCAAAGACGGCACCCTGATCTATGACGACGTCTCGGGCTACGAGCTCGAGAAGTTCATCGAAAAGATCCGTCCCGACCTGGTCGGCTCCGGCATCAAGGAAAAGTACGCGACCCAGAAGATGGGCGTGCCCTTCCGCCAGATGCACTCTTGGGACTATTCGGGTCCGTATCACGGCTACGATGGGTTCGCCATCTTCGCCCGCGACATGGACATGGCCATCAACAGCCCGATCTGGTCCAAGTTCAAGGCTCCGTGGAAGGCCGCGTAAGCGCCAGTCCACTGTAAGTCTTACTTATTTAGCTGTCACAACACCCCTCCGCGCGTCGCCCACAAGACGGGGGCGCGGAGGGGATGAAGGAGAACTGCCATGCCGCAGAGCGCTGACAAGGTCAAAGACCACATTTCCTTGTTCAAGGAACCGGAATACCTGGAACTGTTCGCCGCCAAGAAGGCCCAGTTCGAGTGCCGTCCCACTGACGAAGCCGTGGCCGCCCAGGCCGAATACACCAAGACCTGGGAATATCGCGAAAAGAACTTCTCTCGCGAAATCGCCACCATCAACCCGGCCAAGGCCTGCCAGCCGCTGGGCGCCGTGTTCGCCGCCGCCGGCTTCGAAGGCACCCTGCCCTACGTGCATGGTTCGCAGGGCTGCGTCGCCTACTTCCGTTCGCACCTGGCTCGCCACTACAAGGAAGCCGTGCCGATCGTCGCCGACTCGATGACCGAAGACGCCGCCGTGTTCGGTGGTCTGAACAACATCGTCGAAGGCCTGCAGAACGCCTACAAGCTGTATGCGCCGAAGATGATCGTCGTCTCGACCACTTGCATGGCCGAAGTTATCGGTGACGACTTGTCGGCGTTCATCGCCACCGCCAAGGAAAAGGAATCGGTTCCGCTCGATTTCCCGGTTCCCTTCGCTCACACGCCTTCTTTCGTCGGCAGCCACACCACCGGCTACGACAACCAGATGAAGGGCATCCTGAACTACTTCTGGGATCGTGAAGCACAGCTGACCGCCACCCCCGGCACCAAGATCAACATCATCCCCGGTTTCGACGGCTACTCGGTCGCCAACAACCGCGAAATCAAGCGCTACATGGCCGAAATGGGCGTGGAAGCCACCTTGCTGGGTGATGTGTCCGACGTGTTCGACACCCCTTCCGACGGCGAATACCGCATGTATGACGGCGGCACCACGCTGGACGACACCCGCGCCGCGATCAACGCCAAGGCCACCATCGCGTTGCAGGAATTCTGCAGCCAGAAGACCCTGGAATACATCGAAAGCAAGGGTCAGCCGACCGCTTCGTTCAACTATCCCATGGGCATCGGCGCCACCGACGCTTTCCTGATGAAGGTTTCGGAACTGACCGGCAAGGCCATTCCGGCTTCCATCGAAAAGGAACGCGGCCGTCTGGTCGACGCCATCACCGACAGCCAGGCCTGGCTGCATGGCAAGAAGTTCGCCGTCTTCGGCGATCCCGACTTCTGCTTGTCCATGGCCGCTTTCCTGATGGAAATGGGTGCCGAACCGACCCACGTGCTGTGCACCAACGCCGGCAAGGAATGGGAAGAAAAGGCCAAGGCCCTGCTGGCTTCCTCGCCCTTCGGCGCCAACGGCCAGGTGTGGGCCGGTAAGGACCTCTGGCACCTGCGCTCGCTGCTGTTCACCGAACCGACCGACTTCATCATCGGCTCGTCCTACGGCAAGTACCTGGAAAAAGACACCGGCATCCCGCTGATCCGTCTGACCTTCCCGATCTTCGACCGTCACCACCACCATCGCTTCCCCAGCTTCGGCTATCAGGGCGCGCTGCGTGTGCTGGTCGAAATCCTGGACCGCGTGTTCGAAGCCGCCGACGCCGCTTCCGACATCTCTTACGATCTGACCCGGTAACCTGCTGTCCCGGTTCGGATCTTCAGACCCCGGGGGGCCCCAGCCCCCCGGGGTTTTCTTTGGTTTGCGCCCTTTGGATGGCTTGAGGCGCGCCAAGGAAGCGCCCACTATCCCTGAAGACAGTGCACAGAGGGATGGATGACCGACCCCGCCACGGATTTCGACCGGCTTCGCGCCACCCTTGCCGGCATCGAGGACCCCGTCGAACTGATGGAGCAGTCCTATGTGGCGCTGACCCAGCTGTTGCGCCGCACCGACGAACGGCCGCTGCTGGACCAGTTGTCCATCATGCTGGGCGAGGTGGTGGGCGACCTGCCCTTCGACGCCCCCGAACAGGTCTTGCGGCAGCAAACCCGTCTGGCGGCGGTGGATTGCCTGACCATCCTGGAAGCCGCCGGCGAAAAGCGCCAACCCAGGCTGTTGACCGACCCGCGACAGCGCGAACTGGCCGCCCTGCAATTGGCCGAATTCAAGCCCGCCGAGCAAGCCGAGCCATCCAGCCGCGACACCGACCTGGAATACAGCCTGCCACCGCACTTGGCGCATCTGTTGAAGCATATGGAATATTTCGAGCCCGAACCCCCGGCCGGCAAAAACTACGACAGCTTCGACGGCCTGTGCCTGGGGGCCTTGCAGCACCGCATGGACTGCGTGCTGGCGTTTTTCCAAAAAACCAACCCGACCGTCAACCGGCCGATTCCGCCGCCATGCTTACTGTCGCCGGTCTTCGCCCAGCGTCTGAAGGACGCGGTGGGCCAGTTGATCTATCCGAAGATTCGCGCCAGCCGGCAAATCCGCCTGTTGGCCAGCAACATCGACGTCGCCACCACCACCACGGAAAGTTTTTGGCAAAACATCAACGACAGCATGGGTCGCCTGCTGCAACTGACATGGCAATCGGCATGGAACGACCTGTATCTGATTGCCGAGATGCGCGACAACGAGCGGGTTTGGAAAGTCAAACCCGAAACCAAGGCGTTGCGCGACATGTTGGCGCCGCCCAATCCTGGGGCCTATGACCTGCCCCATGTGGGCAACGCCGAAATCGCCCTGTTCCAATCCCTGTTGTCGGTGGATCAGGACTGGTGGCCCATTTTGGCGACGTTCTGGCGCGGTTGTCACAGCCTTTACGAACAGGAATGGGACCCCCGGGTGTTCCAGCAACAGGCCCGCGAAGGCGCGCTCCGCGACTGGCTGCTGAAGGAGTTCACCAACCTCCCCGAGCCCTGGCACGATTTCATCATCCTGATGGCGCATCGGGTGTTCCCCCGCTTGGGCGTGCGCTTCCTGGACCGCTTCGCCTATAACCTGGGCACCAGCGAGGAATCGCGGCGCAACCGCATGCCGGTGCTGATGCGTTATATCGATCTGGCCCACGCCCATCCCGGCATGCGCGAGCAGGAAGCCCGTGACGAGGAACAATGGAGATCCCAGGTCAAGGCCCTGTCCAACTTCCTGAAAGGCGTCTCGTTCGCCACCGGGGCGTCGGCTGACTAGGCTGGGGGCGTGTAGGACACGAACAGGTCGCGGTAAAGGAAGCCCTGGACAAAGTCGGCGCCGCTGGCGCGGGCCCAATCCAAGTGCTGGACGGTCTCGATCCCTTCGAAGATCACCGCCTTGCCGGTGTCACGGGCGAAGCCGCAAAGCGCCCGCAGCAAGGCAGAAAACACCGGATCGTCGCGCCGCCCCAGCCAATCCCGGGCCAGCTTCAAATAATCCACTCCGGCCAGCACGTCGAAGGACACCAGGGTTTCACTGGCGCCGATGTCGTCCAACGCCAGACGCAGATCGCGTTGACGAAAGCATTGCAACATGTCCAGCGAGATGCGGGCGTCGGACACCGAACAGTTCTCGATGATTTCCACCACCAGATCGTCACGGCCGACGAACAGATCCAGCAACGGGTTCTCGGCACCGTCACCATTGGCGGCAAAGGCGTCAAGGTCGATGTTCAAGAACAGCTTGGCCCCCTGGGGCGCCTGGGCGATCTGACATTCCTTCACCCGCAGCTCCAGTTCGAACAGGCTGAGCGGACTGGCGTGAAAGGCTTCGAACACCAGATCAGGGCGCAAGGGACGTCCATGACGGTCGACGAAGCGGGCCAGGGCTTCATAGGCCAGGATGGAATTGTCCCGCACCGAAATGATGGGCTGGTACTCGACCCCGTGTTCCCGACGACTGAACAATTCCCGTAAATCCGCCACGGATGGCAAAGCGGTTCGCATGCGTCTTGTCCTTATGTCTTGTCCCGTCCGCCAACATATTACGGATGATTCGCATTCTCACAATCATCCATTACGCACAGTGTAGCTGCGACAACCCATGTCGTATCTCCGACAAAACACCTTCGCACCCGCTGAACAAGCGCTGAATTCCGCCACTTTTCCGCATGGCCCACCTCTTGCATCTCTGGAGTTGTTCCAGCAAGAGGGCCGCCACCCATGCTCAATCGGAAAAAAATCCAGGACCTGATGAACGAACCCGGCTGCGCCACCAATCAGGCAAAGTCGGAGAAGGACCGCAAGAAAGGCTGCGGCAAGCAGTTGACCCCCGGCGCCGCCGCCGGCGGCTGCGCCTTCGACGGCGCCAAGATCGCGCTGCAGCCCATCACCGACGCGGTTCACCTGGTTCACGGCCCCATCGCCTGCGAAGGCAATTCCTGGGACACCCGCAACGTCGGCTCGTCCGGCCCGGAACTGTACCGCCGCGGCTTCACCACCGACATGACCAACCTGGACATCGTCAACGGTGGTGAAAAGAAGCTGTACAAGGCGATCAAGCAGGCCATCGCCAAGCACAACCCGCCGGCGGTCTTCGTCTATCAGACCTGCGTCACCGCGCTGATCGGCGACGACGTGGTCGCCGTCTGCCGGGCCGCCACCCAGCGCCTGGGCACCCCGGTCATCCCGGTGGAAGCGCCGGGTTTCGTCGGCTCGAAGAACCTGGGCAACCGTCTGGCCGGCGAAGCGCTGATCGACTACGTCATCGGCACGCGCGAACCCGACGATGCCGGCGATTACGACATCAACATCCTGGGCGAATACAACGTCGCCGGCGAGATGGCCATCGTCAAGGTGCTGCTGAAACGCCTGGGCATCCGCCTGCGTACCGCCATCACCGGTGACGCCCGCTATAACGACGTGGCCGCCGCCCACACCGCACGCGCCAACATGGTGGTGTGCAGCCAGGCCCTGGTCACCCTGGCCCGCAAGATGAAGGAACGCTGGGGCATCCCCTATTTCGAGGGGTCGTTCTATGGCATTTCCGACACATCGGAAGCGTTGCGCGCCATCGCGTCCATGCTGATCCAGCGCGGCGCCGCCCCCGAATTGATGGACCGCACCGAAGCCTTGATCGCCGAGGAAGAGGCCAAGACCTGGGCCGCCATGGAGCCCTATCGGGCGCGGCTGGCCGGCAAGCGGGTGCTGCTTTACACCGGCGGCGTCAAAAGCTGGTCAGTGATCCACGCTTTGCAGGAAATGGGCATGGAAGTGGTGGGCAGCTCGGTGCGCAAGTCCACCGAAGCCGACAAAGCCAAGGCCCTGGAACGCCTGGGCGGCGACGAGGACAAGCTGGTCGACGCCATCGCGCCCAGGGACATGTACGCCATGTTCAAGGAAGGTCGCGCCGACATCATGCTGTCGGGCGGGCGTTCGCAATTCGTGGCGCTGAAGGCCAAGACGCCGTGGTTGGACATCAACCAGGAACGCCACCACCAATATGCCGGCTATCAAGGCATGGTCACCCTGGTTCAGCAAATGGACCTGGCCCTTTCCAACCCCATCTGGGAACAGGTCCGCCGGCCGGCGCCCTGGGACATCGAGGAGTAATTCCCATGGCACTCATCGTCAGCCACGGTCATTCGGTGACCAGCAACCCGCTGAAACTGTCGGCGCCGCTTGGGGCTTCCATGGCGTTCATGGGCATGGACCAGACCATGCCGTTGCTGCACGGCAGCCAGGGCTGCACCGCCTTCGCCCTGGTCATGCTGGTCCGCCACTTCCGCGAGGCCATCCCGCTGCAGACCACCGCCATGAACGAAGTGTCCACCATCCTGGGCGGCATGGACCAGGTCGAACAGGCCCTGCTCAACATCGCCAAGCGCACCAAGCCCAAGATCATCGGCCTGATTTCCACCGCGCTGACCGAAACGCGGGGCGAGGACATGAAGGGCGACCTGAAGCTGATCTTGGAGCGCAACCCGGAACTGGCCGACATCAAGGTCATCCCCGTCTCGGCGCCCGATTTCAGCGGGTCGCTGGAAACCGGCTGGGGCAAGGCGGTCACCGCCATCATCGACAATCTGGCCGAACCGGCCAGCGCCAAGCAGCAGGATTGCAACCGTGTCAACATCCTGCCCGGGGTCCACATGACCCCTGGCGACATCGAGACCCTGGTCGATCTGGTCGAGGAATTCGGCCTGAAGGCCAACGTGTTGCCCGATCTGTCCGGTTCGGTGGACGGCCACGTCCCCGACCATTTCATTCCCACCACCTATGGCGGCGCCACGGTGGACTCGGCCAAGAACCTGGGCCGCGCCAAGCTGACCATCGCCATTGGCGAACACATGCGCATTTCGGCCGAGACGCTGCGGGAAAAGACCGGTGTTCCTTATGTGTTGTTCGACCGCCTGACCGGCCTGGAAGCGTCGGACCGTCTGATGGTGTGCCTGTCCACCGCCGCCGGCAAGCCGGTGCCGGCCAAGATCCGCCGTGCCCGCTCGCAGCTGATCGACGCCATGCTGGACGGCCACTTCTATTTCGGCGGCCGCAAGTTCGCCGTGGCCGGCGAGCCCGACTTCCTGTGGACCTGGGGCAAGCTGATTTCCGACATGGGCGGCGAACTGGTGGCCGCCATCACCCCGGTGCACGCGGCGCACCTGACCGAGCTGCCCTGTCAGCAGGTGATCATCGGTGACTTCCAGGACATGGAAGACCAGATTCTGGAAGCCGGCGGCGCCGATCTGGTGATTTCCAACACCAATGCCCGGCTGTCCTGCCAAGCCTTGGGCGTGCCGCATTTCCGCGCCGGCTTCCCGGTCTATGACCGCCTGGGCGGCGCGCATCGTGTGCATGTGGGCTATCGCGGCACCCGCGACCTGATCTTCCAGTTGGCCAACGTCCTGATCGACAACCCCGACCACGGCCACGGTCCCGTCCCTCATTCAGCGGAGCACGACCATGCTGCGGCGCCTGCGCTTGGTTGACGACCCCGTTCCCGTCCCACTGAAAGGACCCCACATGCGCATTGCCTTTGCCACCCACGACAAGACCAATGTCGACGCGCATTTCGCCAGCGCCAAGACCTTCCTGTTCTATGACGTCGGCCCGGACGGCCATTCCTTCATCGAAGCGGTGCAGTTCGGCATCGTCACCCAGGAAAATGGCGAGCATGACGAAGGCGAGGACCGTCTGGCCGCCAAGATCGACGCCCTGGTCGGCTCGTCGCTGCTGTTCGTGCGCGCCATCGGCGGCCCGGCGGCGGCCCGCGTGGTCCGCGCCAAGGTCCACCCCATCAAGTTGCCCAACGACGAACCCATCGCCCAGGTCATCGACCGGGTGCGCACCATGCTGAAGACCAATCCGCCGCCGTGGCTGCGCCGGGCGTTGAAGGATTCGGAAGCCGGCGACGAACGTTTCATTGACGACGAGGACTAAGGCTCATGGATACGGAAAACATCAAGCATCCCATCATCCAGGGCCTGTTGCGCCTGATCCGCGCCGAGGACCGCTCGGGCGCCTATGATTCCGAGCCCGACGAGGAATTGCTTGCCCCCTTCGTCGTCACCAAGGCGCAAAAGCGCGAATTGCCCATGTTCGACGACCCCGATCCCGACATCCTGATGCGGGTCAGCCAGTTCTATGCCGCCGTGGCCTGGGACGTGGAACGCCAAACCGGCAAGCCGGTGGCCCCGATGATGGACATCCACCATGAAGGCTGGGGCCGGGTGTTGCTGATCAGCGGCCGCCTGGTCGCCGTCAACGCGCATGTGCGCGAATTGCACCGCTTCGGCTTCGAGACCCTGGCCGCCCTGATCGAAAAGGCCGAGAAGCTGGCCGCCGAAGGCGTCGCCGCCATCGCCAAGTTCCCCGAGGTGGTCGAGGGCTGAGGCCCTCGATTTACCCGGTCGGGGTGAAACCCCGCACTCGCACAGATATTTCAGATTTCACGAATTTTAGCCCCAAGGAGTTACCAATGCCCACCTTCACCACCCGCGACGGCACCCCGTGGGAGCCCAAATATCTGGACAGCATCGACGCTGATCTGTGCATCGGCTGCGGCCGTTGCTACAAGGTCTGCACCCAGGGCGTGCTGAAGCTGATGGGCATTTCCGACGAAGACGAGTTTTGCGATCCCTTCGACGACGATGTGGAAGTGGTGCGCAAGGTCATGGTCATCGACAAATCCGGCGCCTGCATCGGCTGTTCGTCGTGCGAAACCGTCTGCGGCACCAATGCCCAGAAGCATTCGGCGGCGGCCTGACGCCATGTTGGCCGGCGAACTCTATCGCCTGCTGATGGCAGGAGCGGATCGGGACCGTGATTTCACCCGTCACGTCCTGGCCTGCTCCCTCGCCCTGGCCCATGGCGAGCGCGGGCGCAAGCTCGACGCCGCCCTGGGCCTGTCGGCCAACCACGTCACCGCCCTGCTGTTGACCCACTTTCCCCACGCCGCCGCCTTCGTCGCCGACCGCCTGGCCTTTGACGGCCAGGGCGACCAGCCGGCCAGCCTGGAAGAGCCCGATCTTCGTCAGTTGCTGTTGGACAATCGTGCCACCAACGGCCCGGAAGGCGTGTGGCTGGCCCACATCATCGCGCGGCGGTCCCTGGAATCCAACCATCTGTGGCAGGATCTGGGATTGCGCGACCGATCCGACCTGTCGCGGCTGATGCGCGACTTCTTTACCCCCTTGGCCCTGGCCAACATGCGCGACATGAAGTGGAAGAAGTTCTTCTATCGCACTTTGTGCCAGAACGAAGGCGTGCTGATCTGCAAAAGCCCGGTCTGCGACAATTGCGACGACTTCGCCATCTGTTTCGGCGCCGAGGACGGCCATTCCCTGCTGGCGCAGAACGCCCGGGTCAGTGCCTGACGGGCCTTTGCCCTTTTTGTCAGCATCCCGACAAAGCCCGACAATCCCGACATTGCCCATTTAGACGGCATCAGCTTTTCCGCCATTTCCAGCTTTGGCATCGACCTTGCACCGCGTCGGTCAGACCATTTCGTTTCCGTGAAGGAGACCCGCCATGCTGACCCTGACCGATCGTGCCGTTTCCGTGCTGAAGTCCCTGTGCGCCGAAGAGGCCCTGGGCCTGCGCATCTCCGTCAACAATTCCGGTTGTTCGGGCATCCAATACGGCATGAGCCTGGAGGAAGAGCCGGGCCAGGGCGACGAAGTCCTGACCTTCGACGACCTGAAGGTCTATGTGGATGCTCCGTCCGCCATGTGGCTGACCGGCGTCAGCGTCGATTACGTGGAAGGCGAGGAAGGCGCCGGCTTCCAGTTCGACAATCCAGCCGCCGCCGGCAAGTGCTCGTGCTCGGGGAAGTGTGGTTGAGCGCCATGCCCCGGCTGGTGATCAACGACACCACGCTACGTGATGGCGAACAGACGGCGGGGGTCGCCTTCCGTCTGGACGAAAAGCTGGCCATCGCCCGCGCCCTGGACACAGCCCGGGTGCAGGAAATCGAGGTCGGCATCCCCGCCATGGGCGAGGAAGAAATCGTCAGCATCAACGCGGTGGCCGACTTGTGCCTGAACGCCCGCCTGATCGCCTGGTGCCGCATGCATGACGACGACCTGTCGGCGGCCTTGGCCTGCCGCGTCGACACCGTCAACCTGTCCATCCCGGTTTCCGACCTGCAATTGGCGGCCAAGCTGGGCAAGGGCCGCGACTGGGCGCTGGCTCACATCGCCGCCATGGTGGCCAAGGCCCGAGACATGGGCTTTGACGTGCTGATCGGCGGCGAGGATTCGTCGCGCGCCGATCTGGACTTCCTGCTGCGCGTGGTGGAAACCTGCCAAAAGGCCGGCGCCCAACGTTTCCGTTTCGCCGACACGCTGGGAATCATGGATCCCTTCGCCACCCACCATGCCTTTACCCGCCTGCGGGCGGCCTGCGACCTGGAACTGGAAATCCACGCCCATGACGACCTGGGGCTGGCCACCGCCAATTCCCTGGCCGCCATCAAAGGCGGCGCCAGCCATGTCAGCACCACCGTCAACGGCCTGGGCGAACGCGCCGGCAACGCGCCCTTGGAAGAAGTGGTCGTCGCCGCCGAACATCTGTACGGCCTGGAGTGCGGCGTGGTCAAAACCCAGTTGGCCGCCGTCTCGCACTTGGTGGCTGAAGCCTCGGGTCGGCCGGTGCCGGTCAACAAAAGCATCGTCGGCGACGCCATCTTCACCCATGAATCGGGCATCCATGTCAGCGGCCTGCTGCGCGACCGCCGCACTTACGAAGCCCTGGACCCGCGTGAACTGGGCCGCACCCACCGGGTGGTCCTGGGCAAGCATTCCGGCCTGACCTCGGTCTTGCACGCCTTCCGTGAGATCGGCGTCGAACTGGACCCGACCCAGGGCCGCGCCATCCTGAACCAGGTCCGCCGCTTCGCCGGCGAGACCAAGCGCCCCCCCACCATCGACGATCTGCGCCGTTTCCAAGACATCACCGCGGCGACCTTCAACTAGGACGCCCCCTACCAACGCCGCGCAGATATGCGCGCTTGACCAGCGTCAATCATTTGACCGCAACTTTCTTGTGGAATACGATCCGATTTCGCGAGTGGTTATCACCTTCATTCTCAGGACAGGGACCGCCATCACATGTCCAGCACATCGAACCGCGTACAAGACCTGAAGCCGGGCGACACCGCCCGGGTCGTGCGCCTGTCCAAGGGTGACCGGGGATACCGTCAGCGATTGCTGGCCATGGGCATGACGCCGGGCGTGGTGTTTTCCATCACCCGCGTCGCCCCCTTCGGCGACCCCATCGAGATCAGTGTCCGCAACTTCACTTTGACGCTGCGCAAGATCGAAGCCGACATCCTGGAAATCGAGAGGGTTTGAGCATGTCCAACGTCATCGCGGTCGTCGGCAACCCCAATTGCGGCAAGACCACGCTTTTCAACGCGCTGACCGGCTCGACCCAGAAGGTCGGCAACTGGCCCGGCGTCACCGTGGAAAAGAAGGTCGGCCAGTTCCGCCATCAGGGCCAGACCTATAATCTGGTCGACCTGCCCGGCATCTACATGATCGGCGGCTATTCCGCCGGGTCCCAGGACGAACGGGTGGCCCGCGATTACATCCTGTCGGGCGAGCCCCAGGTGGTGGTCAACATCCTTGACGCCTTCAACCTGGAACGCAACCTGTACCTGACCTGCCAGTTGCTGGAAATGCGGGTGCCGGTGGTGGTGGCGCTCAACATGGTCGACCTGGCCAAGAAGGTCGGCATCCAGATCGATTGCGACGCTTTGGCCAAGGTTTTGGACTGCCCGGTGGTGCCCATCGTCGCCAGCCGCTCGACCGGTCTGGACGCGCTGAAGCAGACCATCGCCGATTCCGCCGCCAATCCCCGCGTGCCTGACGCCCAGCCCGACCATGCGGCTTCGGTGAAGGCGGCCATCGACATCTTGGCCCCGCGCCTGGAACAGATCGCCGGATCAAGCCACATCAACCCCCGCTGGGCGGCTTTGCGCCTGCTGGAAGGCGATTCCTTCGTGGAAAACCTGACCGCCGGCAAGCTGGGCTGCGATTTGCAGATCCAGGTGGAAAACATTGAAAAGGAAGGCGGCGACGATCCCGACATCGTCATCGCCGACGGCCGCTACCGCTTTGTCGGCGAGATGATGGCCGCCTGCTTCCACCAGCCGCGCAAGATTTCCCTAGCGCTGACCCGACGCATCGACAAGGTGGTGCTGAACCGCTTTTTGGGCGTGCCGGTGTTCCTGCTGGCCATGTATCTGATGTTCCTGTTCACCATCAATATCGGCGGCGCCTTCATCGACTTCTTCGACCAGTCCATGGCCGCCATCATGGTGGACGGGCTGGGCGACCTGCTGACCGCGCTCGGCCTTCCCGAAGGTCTGGTGGTCATCGCCAAGGGCTTCGGGTCCGGCGTGCAGACGGTGTCCACTTTCATCCCGATCATCGCCTGCCTGTTCCTGTTCCTGTCGTTTTTGGAAGATTCGGGTTACATGGCGCGTGCCGCCTTCGTCATGGACCGCGCCATGCGCGCCATCGGCCTGCCCGGCAAGTCCTTTGTGCCGCTGATCGTCGGCTTCGGCTGCAACGTGCCGGCGATCATGGCCACCCGTACCTTGGAAAACCGCCGCGACCGCATCCTGACCGCGCTGATGGCGCCGTTCATGTCGTGCGGCGCCCGCCTGCCGGTCTTCGCCCTGTTCGCCGCCGCCTTCTTCCCGGTCAACGGCCAGAACATCGTCTTCGGCCTGTATCTGGTGGGCCTGGCCTTCGCCGTGCTGACCGGCCTGATCCTGAAGCACACCCTGCTTCAGGGCGAAGTGTCGCATTTCGTCATGGAACTGCCGCCTTATCACCTGCCGACCTTGCGCACCGTGGTGATGCAGGCCTGGCAGCGCCTGCGCGAATTCATCTTCAAGGCCGGTCAGGTGATCGTGCCCATCGTCATGGTGCTGTCCTTCTTCAACGCTTTGGGCACCGATGGCAGCTTCGGCAAGGAAGACAGCCGTGATTCGGTGCTGGCCGCCGCCAGCCAAACCATCGTCCCGGTGTTCAAGCCCATGGGCCTGACCGAGGACAACTGGCCGGCCGCCGTCGGCCTGTTCACCGGCATCTTCGCCAAGGAAGCGGTGGTCGGCACTCTCAACACCCTTTACGCCCAAGCCGCCCAGCAGGACGCGGCCGACGCCGCGCCAACCGAAGGCGAAGCCGACGCCGTGGCCGAAAAGGCTGCGGCCGAGGACGAAGCCCCCACGACCCTGGGCGGCAAATTGCTGGCCGCCACCGCCACCATTCCGGAAAACCTGCTGAAGGTGGCCGATTCCCTGGGTGATCCCCTGGGTTTGGACGTCAGCTATGTGTCGGATTCCGGCGCTGCCGCCGAGGAACTGAAGGTCGAGGACGGCACTTTCGGCGCCATGGTGTCGCGCTTCACCGGGGTGTCGGGCGCCATGGCCTATATGGTGCTGATCTTGCTTTACACCCCGTGTGTCGCAGCGCTGGGCGCCATCCGCCACGAAACCAGCATGGGCTGGACGTTGTTCGCCACCGGCTGGACCACCATGATCGGCTATACCGCCTCGGTCAGCGTCTATCAGGCGTCCAACTTCGCCGCCAATCCAGCCATCGCCACCTTGTGGCTGAGCTTGTGCGCCGGCACCGTGATCATGCTGGTGGCGTCCATGTGGATGGTCGGCCGGGCCCAGGCCCGGCGCCTGGCCTCGTCCATGGCGGCGGAATAAGGAGAAGACGGCCATGACGCTTTCGGAACTGAAAGCCTATATGATCGACCGCAAGCGGGCGTCCATGACCGAGATCGCCATGCATTTCGACACTCCCGCCAGCGCCATCCAACCCATGCTGGATCAGTGGATCGCCAAGGGCAGGATGCGCAAGCTGGATATCACCGGCGGCTGCGGCAAGGTGAATGGCGGCTGCGCCTGCAAGGAAAAGCCGTCGGACATTTTCGAATGGACCATGTGAACGTCTTCGCCTCGGTTCTGCCGGGCCGCATCCGCCTGCGCCATGCCGTGTTGCGCGACCGGGTCTTGCATGCGGATTTGGCCGGCCGGCTGGAAAAGCTGGCCCAGGTTCAAAGCAACCCGGCCATCGGCTCGCTGTTGCTTCGTTTCGACGCCGCCGACCCCGGTATCGAGGCGCGTATCCGTGCCCAGGTGGCAATGGTCCTGCCCCCACCGCAGCCCCAGTCCAGGCAGGTCCCGCATGTGGGTCAGCGCATCGCCTTAAAGCGCCCGAAAAGCGCCAAGCAGGAACTGAACCGCGTCGCCAAGATCGGCGCCGTGATCAGCATGGCGGTGTCGCTGGCCGCCCTGGGGACCAGCAAGAAACTGCATGCCCAGGCCGGATTGGTTTTCGTCGCCATGATGCTGACCCATATGGCGACGCATTGGCGCCGCACCTTCAAATAACCGGAGACATCTTTCCCTTGTCCGCCGCCGAGCCCCCCTTGCTGCGCTTTCTTTCCGCCTTAAGCGTCGCCCACCACGTTCCCGGACGCATCCGCCTGAAACTGGCCGCGCCCCTGGGCGGCGAATTGTTGGCCCTGGCCGAGCAGGCCAAGGCTTTCAGCACGGCTTTTTCCGCCATGGCTGGTATTCGCGGTGTCAGCCTGAACCCTTTGGCGAAAAGTTGTACCATCGAATACGACACAACCGTCATTCCCGCCACGGCCTGGACCGGCCTGTTGTCGGGCCAAACCACCCCCGGCAGCGAAGCCTTGCGTCAAGGCCTGGTCGCCGCCGCACAACATTGATCCAGGAAAGGAGCCTGTCATGTTGCCTTTTCTTACCTTCGCCGGCGGCATCGTCGCCGGAATCGTCGGCGTCAAACTGCTGAAGCGGGTCAAGTCCCCGGAAAGCCTGGGCAACCTTGGGGACAAGGCGCGCAGCGGCCTGGACAAGGCCGGCGCCGGCCTGCGCGAGGCCACGGTCACGGGCCTGTCGGCCATCGAGAAGTCCAGCGCCAAAATGCGCACAAAACTGACCCCCGAAGCCGAAGCTGAAGCCCCTGCTGCCGCCGCCGCCGTCGTGCCGGTGGCCAAGAAGGCGGCGCCGCGCCGCAAGGTGGCGACCAAGAAGAAGGCTGCCACCACCACCACCACTGTCGATCCCAAGCCCGAGGGCGAGTCGTGAAGAAGCGCAAGGCCAAGGCCGCCGCCTTGGCCCCGGCCGAACTGGCCAACAACTTCACCCGCGGACTGGTGGCCACCGGTCTGGTGGCCGCCATCCAGGATCGCTGGACTGAAGGCGCGCAATCCAACCGCAAGGTTCTGCGTCTGGCCCTGCAAGGCGGCGCCGCCCTGGCGTCGGGCATCGCCACCGCCGAATCCCTGCGGCGCGGTGATTACGCCCGCGCCGTTCTGGCCCTGGCCGGTGGCGCCCTGGGGGTCGTCGCCACCGAAATGTTGTTGAATCCCCCCACCCGTCGGCCGGCCGAGGAGGTTGAAGTTGGCTAAGAAGAACAAGCAGAAGAAGAACAAGGGCTTCAGGCGCCGCGACCTGGAAAACCTGATGGCCCTGCAGATGGGACAAGCGCAGAATCAGGGCTTCCTGGGCGGTCTGGGCCGGATGCTGCCGGCTGGCCGCACCGAACAGTTCCTGCTGGGTCTGGCCTTGGGGGGCGTCGCCGCCTATTTGGCTTCGGACGAGGAAATCCGCGGCAAGCTGTTCAAGGGCGCCATCAAGGCCTATGCCAACATGGCCGGTAGTTTGGCCGAGATGAAGGAACAGATGGCCGACCTGCAGGCCGAAGTGCAAGCCGAGCAGAACGGATTGATATGAGCACCGAAACCTGGCTGCGTTCGGTCGAGCTGGCGCACAGCCTGCCCGGCCGGGTGCGCCTGCGTTATCGTCCCCATCCCCAGGTGCCGGCTGATTCCAGCGCCCTGGAAGGGGTGGCCAAGTTGCTGGACGGCGTTGTCTCGGCTCGTGCCAACGCGGCGGCGCGTTCGCTGGTGATCGAATACGATGTCGAACGCACCGACGCCGCCACCCTGGTCACCACCTTGGCCAGCCTGCCCCTGGCGGAAGCCGTCATCGCCAAGTACAGCACCGCTGACGGCAAGGCGGAAGTGGCCGCCGCCTTGGCGGTGCTGCTGGGCACCGGCGCCTTGCCCCCAGGATTGAAGCTGCCGGTCAGCCTGACCGCCGCTTTGCCGCTGCTGCGTCACGCCATGGACGATTACCGGGAAAACGGCATCACCAGCCATGTGCTGGAAGCCATGGCGGTGTCCATTTCCCTGATCCGATCCGACTTCACCGCCGCCAACACCACCACCTTCATGCTGGCGCTGGGCGAATATATGGAAAACTCCATCGCCCGGCGGTCCGACGATCTGCTGAAACACCTGCTGCGTCCCACCAGCGACCATGTGTGGGTGGTGAAAGACGGGGCCGAAGTGCAGGTTCCTGCCGCCGAGGTTCAGGTGGGCGACCATGTGGTGGTCGGCGCCGGCGTGGTCATCCCGGTGGACGGCACCGTGCTGTCGGGCGAAGGCACCGTCAACGAAGCGGCGATGACCGGCGAAAGCGCCGCCGTGGTCAAGTCGCGGGGCTCGGGTGTCCTGTCGGGGACGCTGATCGAGGAAGGCCGGTTGATCCTCTATGCCGAGCAGGTGGGCAACCGCACCGCCGCCGCCCGCATCGCCGATTACGTGGAACAATCGCTGACCGCCAAATCCGACGCCCAGATCGAAGCCGCCAAGATGGCTGACCAACTGGTGCCGACGGTGCTGAAGGTGGCCGCGGCCTCGGCGGTGTTGAACGGTCTGCCGGCCGCCGCATCGGTGCTGCAGGCCGATTATTCCTGCGCCCTGAAGCTGGCCACCCCGGTGGCCTTCAAATCCGCCATGTTCGACGCCGGCCGCGCCGGCATCCTGGTCAAGGGCGCCACCGCCCTGGAACGTCTGGCCAGCGCCGACACGTTCATCTTCGACAAGACCGGCACGCTGACCACCGGCATGCTGGAAGTCACCGATTCCATCGCCTTCGACCAATCCTTCAGCGCCGACGACCTGATCTGTCTGGCGGCGTCGGTGGAAGAACATTATTTCCACCCGCTGGCCCTGGCGGTGGTCAACGCCGCCAAGGCCACCCACAACCACCATTTCGACCATTCCGAGGTGCAGTTCATTGTCGCCCACGGCGTCGCCAGCGTCATCGACGGGCAACGCGTCGTGGTGGGATCGCGCCATTTCGTCGCCGAGGATGAAGGCATCGACGTCGCCCCCTACCAGGATGTCATCGACCGCTTGTATCAAGACGGCAAGACATTGTTGTTCATCGGTTTCGGCAGCCGCCTTCTGGGTATCTTGGCGCTGAAGGACACCATCCGCCCGACCAGCGCGGCGACCATCGCACGGCTACGCCGGGCCGGGGTCAACCGTATCTGGCTGCTGACCGGCGACCATGCCGACCGCGCCGCCGAACTGGCCCAGGAACTGGGTCTGGACGGCTTCCATGCCCAGCTTCTGCCCCAGGACAAGGCCCGCATCATCGCGGAACTGAACGACCAAGGAGCACGGATCGCCTTTGTCGGCGACGGCATCAACGATGCCCCTGCCCTGGCCGGCGCCCAGGTGGGCATCGCCATGCAAAAGGGCGCCGACATCGCCCGATTGACCGCCGACATCGCGCTCTTGGAAGACAATATCGACCGGGTCGCCGATGCCAAGGAACTGGCCAACGCCGCCATGGCCCGCATCGCCAGCAACTACCGCCTGACCGTGGGATTGAATACCGGCATTTTGGGTCTGGCCGCCTTGGGCGTGCTGTCGCCCATCACCACGGCCATCCTGCACAACGGCACCACCATCGGCATCTTGCTGAACGCTTTGCGTCGGATGGTGCCCAAGGGCTGATTTTCAGGCATGATCACCCCCACATACAGTTTCATTTGGGGGGAAACATGCGTCTTGCCATCATCCTTGCGGCGTCGTTGTTGTTGTCCAGCGCGGCCCTGGCCGCCGACGCCTATCCGACCAAGCCGGTGTTGAAAACGTCGAAGACCGTGGTGGACGAAACCATCGTCTATCCCACCACCGGCCCGGCCCAGGTCAAGGCCGACATCGTCACCATCGCCCCGGGCGCCGAAACCGTGTTCCACCGCCACGGCGTCCCCATGTTCGCCTATATCCTGAAGGGCACGGTGGTGGTGGACTATGGTGACAAGGGCAAGAAGACCTTCACCGCCGGCCAGGGCATGGTGGAAGCCATGACCACCACCCATCGCGGCACCAATCCCGGCACCGAGCCGGTGGAAATCCTGGCCGTCTACATGGGGGCGGACGGCGCCGAAAACGTCATCCCCATGAAATAGGGCGGCGTTATCCCACCCGTGGCGGGTGTGGTGCGGGAACGCCAGTCTTGCCTAGACTGGGGCCATGGAAAAGCACGCCCTGATCTTCGACGTCGACGGCACCTTGGCGGAAACCGAGGAAGCCCACCGCTTGGCCTTCAACCAGACCTTCGCCGAATACGGCCTGGGCTGGGTCTGGGACCAGCCGCTTTACGGCAAGCTGCTGAAAGTGTCCGGCGGCAAGGAACGCATCCGCGCCTATGTCCAGGACCAGCATCCCGACATGCTGGTGCCGGGGCTGGATCTGCGTATCGCCACTCTGCACCAGCGCAAGACGGCGATTTACACCAAGGCCGTGGCCACCGGCGCCATTCCGCTGCGCCCCGGTATCGCCCGCCTGGTCGCCGAAGCTCGCGACGCGGGCCTGCGTCTGGCCATCGCCACCACCACCACGCGGGCCAATGTGCTGGCCCTGATGCAAGGCACCGGCCTGTCGCCGGATTGGTTCGAAACCATGGCCTGCAGCGACGACGCGCCCGTCAAGAAACCCGACCCGCAGGCCTATTTGCTGGTTCTGGAACGGCTGAAACTGCCAGCCGATGCCTGTCTGACCATCGAGGATTCGGCCAACGGTGTCCGCGCCGCCCGCGCCGCCGGCCTGGAGGTGGTGATGACCCCCAGTGCCTATACCGCCCGCGACAAGGCCGACGGCGCCCGCAGCGTCTGGCCCGATCTGGAATTGGTCAGCCTGGGGCAATTGCTGGGTTAGGCGGGGTCCCCATCAACAAGGGGAGGGGGACCGTCCTTCCGATTGAACACGTTTCCCGGGCCGGCCAGGAACAGGTCCATACGGATAATGCCGGTTGCGAGTGAGGATACGTTTTCTGCAAAACGGTAAAATTGAGCGAACCGCTGAAACTGCCCTGACCCCAGCCCGCACAAACTTGCGGGTGTCAGAACTGAAAGTAGATGAAGGGCTTGCTGCCCTCGATGAGAGGCAGCGATGCCACAGTCACCAGAGCCAGCAGCACCTGCTGCCAAGCAAAGCTCCGGCCCGGTTGAGGACTGGCCAGCTTATCAGTGTCCACGGCAAAGGTGACCAGCGCGGCGACCGCCAGCAATGCCCATCCTTCGATGTCGATTTGGACGGCCGCAGCCCCGGCGCCGGTCATCAGGTTGCCAAGCATGCCGGCGAAGGTCGTCAGGTCCAGTGCGAACAACGGCCAGCCCAACGACACCAGTGCGAAGGTCAGTCCCTGGGCGACAGGCGAGGGCAGCCGGTCCCACACCCCACGCGACCACGCATAGCCCACCACCAGCACGCCGTGGTAAAGGCCCCACACCACGAAATTCCAGCCGGCTCCGTGCCACAGGCCGCAGGCGGCGAACACGATTAGGATATTGCGGTAATAGTGGGCGTTACCACCCAACGGCAGGTACAGGTAATCGCGGATCCAGAACGACAGCGTCATATGCCAGCGCCGCCAGAACTCGCGGGGGTTCAGTGACAGGTACGGGCGATCGAAGTTCTTGGGCAACGGCACGCCGAATGCCATGCCCAATCCCATGGCCATCATCGAATATCCATAAAAGTCAAAATAGATGCGGAAGCTGTAACCCAGGATCAGATACAGACCGCTCACGCGGTCCAGCGTGGTCGCCGACTTCAGCAGCGGCTCAAGAAAGATCATCAGCGGGTCGGCCAGCAACAGCTTGGCACCCAGCCCCATGACAAACATGGCGATGCCGCCCCAGATCGAATGGACGGAGGGCGAATAATCAGCCAGCCGGGAAATGTTTTCACCCACCTGCTTGAACCGGGTGATCGGCCCCGCCACCAGCTGCGGAAAGAAGCTGACGTAGCAAGCAAAGCCCATACGGCCCGGCGGCACCGCGATATCGCCCCGGAACCGGTCGATAGCGAAGGAAGCCAGGTGGAAGACGTAAAACGAAATGCCTGCCGGGATGGCGCCCCGGGATGCCGGCACCAGATTATGCAGCCCCACCGAGTCGAGCAGGAAAGCGGCGTATTTGTAGTAGACCAGCACCCCCATGGGCAGCGCCACCGACAGGGCCAAGCGGGCCTTGCTGCCCAGTGCCTTGGGTGAGGCCGAAAGCACGTAGACCCAGAAGATGCACGCCACCAGCAGCCCCAGTTGCTTGTCGCCTGCCGCAGAATCATAGAACAGGAACGACAGCGCGACCACGATGGGAAGGCGCCAGCGCCTTAGCCGCCCATTAAAGAATAGCATCGCCGACAACGGCAGGAACAAGAGCAGGAACGTCGGGGAGTTGAAAAGCATCTACCGTCTCAATTGCTCTTGAAGTAAGGCCGTACCAGTTGGGCGACCCAGCGTCCCAACGGCTTGGCCGGTGCGTGAACGGCATCTGGCCAGAAGCCATCTTCCGCAGTACCGGGAATCAACGGCGAGGGATGGCAGTCGAGCCCCCGCGCCTTACAGCCGGCGAACAACCTCTCACGCTGGCCAGACATTTCCGGGTTTAGGCGTGGATTAGCGTAGTCGGCGAAGGGCGGGTACACGGGGCTCTCATACACGACAATGCGGGTACCGGCTGCCTGCTGGATGGCCGCCAGCCGGTCAAGGTCGTGCTCCAGCAATGGGTAGCGGTCGTCGTACAACGGCGGATGCGGTACGGGTGCGCCGTAAAGGTCCGCGCTGGGAACAGCCGAACTCTGGCGGCTACCATCCGGACGCCATGCGATTCCACACGGCGTGTCACGATCCCCAAGCCACATCAGGAGGCGGTCGCGAAGGATGTAGAAGTTCAGGGTCCGTGCCAGGAAACCAGGCTCGTCGACAAACAGGCGCTGGCGAAACTTCCGCCAGTCGGGGCCGACGACATAAGGGCCGGAGAACAGCCCTCCGAGGTCGCCGGCGAGCAGGCGCCACCGTTCAGGCGGCAAAGGATATTCATAAGGAAGCTGAGCATAAATCAGGCTGACATGGTCGAACGACAAAATCGCCACCTTTGGCGCCTTGCCCTGACGCGCCACCATCTCCAACATCGCGACACTCTGACGGAAAGACGTTCCCCCCACCGCCATGTTGAAGTAATGGACGTCAGGCATGTCCAGTTCCTGCTCGCCCACCCCCAGGATTCGGCTGTTGCCAAAAGCGACGACGTCGTAGGGAGTATCCATGGACAGCTGTTTTTGCTTCGATTCGAACAGCAGCTGGCGCCCGGCACAGCTAATTCGTGCGGCATTGGCCTTGAACGGAGGCACAGGTATCAGCGTTACCGCCACAAGCACAGCAACGCCTAGGGCAACACAGAATATGTAAACTCTTGGAAACATCGTCAGGTCCTTGGCTGGCGCAGAGTTAATCGCCAAGCCTGACAAATGGCAAGCCTGAACTTCTTGCCAGGATTGATCTACATCTGACGCAGGCTGACGGCACCTACAAGGGGCTTGGGTGAATGGACTGGAACAGTCTGTGTAAATTTCTCGCGAGTGGGCTGCTGTTGCAGCCGAGCCATGATGAGATCGGCATCGCCCGTTTACCCTGGGCTTACCCGGAATCAAAAAGGCCTTAGCCGGAAACGGCTAAGGCCTTTTTATTTTTGGTTGCGGGAGTAGGATTTGAACCTACGACCTTCAGGTTATGAGTGTGGAGAAATAGGCCAAGAAACGGCGGAATACTGCGCCTATCGGCCTTCCGTGTGCCATCAGTGCGACACGCAAGACTGAGGCGGTTGCTTGAGGAACGGGCGGATTTCATCGACACGCTGGCCGATCAAGCCGACCGCTGAACCTGGGCGTTCATCCAATCGACAATCTCGCTTTCCTTCCAACGAGATGCCTTTCCCAACTTGTATTGCCGGGGGAAAGACCCGGCCTTGATCCAGTCATAAATGGCGGACTTTTTCAGGCTGACCATGGTTTCAACATCCTCAATTTTGATGAAGCGATCACTCATCGTCCCCTCCTACTTGAACAACCTCGCTTCGATTTCAGCCATGCCCCGTTGGTGGTCTTCCTTCGGGAACAGATGGCCATAGCGTTCCATCGTCATCTTGAAATCGGCGTGGCCGGCGAAGGTCATCACCTCTTTCACATTAAAGCCCTGTTCGATCCACAACGAAACGGCGAAGTGCCGTAGGTCGTGCCAGCGGAACCGGGACACATTGGGATGCCGGGCCGGGTCCGCCTTGTGTCTGGCGTCCAGGGCCGCGAAAAGCGGGTAGAAGTCGCGGTGCAAGACGTTGGCGTGCGACTGGATGCTGCCCTCCCCGGCCTCCGCCTTCTGGCTGTGCTGGTTCGGTTGCGGCTTGGGGCTGGCCGGGAACACCAGTTGATCAGGGCGGACGATGCGGGCGCCCCGCCAGGTCTTCAGGGTGTTCAGGACCATGGGGCCGGCGGGGACGTCGCGGGCGCCGGCGCTGGATTTGGGCTCTCCCACCTCGCCCGAGGCATCGGCCCGCCGGCGGATGTGGATCAGGCCGGCGTCGAAATCGACATCGCCCCATTGCAAGGCCCGCTGTTCGCTGGCCCGCAGGCCGCACAGCGAGGCGACCACCAGATAGGCGCGGAACCGGGGCGGCGCCGCGTCGATCATGGCCTTGACCGCTTCCTTGGACGGCACCGCGATCTTGGTCTTTACCCGAGAATCGGACAGCACCTCGACGCCCTCGACCGGATTTGTGGCCAGCACCTCGTTTTCCACGGCGTGCTTGCACACCAGCTTGAGAGTGGCGAGCACCTTGCGGGTCATCGCCACCGACACGCCACGGGCCAGCAGACGGTCGCGGAAATCGCGGACCACCTTGCCGGTCAACAGGTTCAGCTTGACCGGGCCGACGCCGTCGCCGGCCAGGATATAGCGGCGGACGTGCCCCCGGTAATCGGTCAGGGTGGCTTTCTCCATGCGCTGGCCGCGTTGCTGGCGAACCTCGCAATGGGTCAGCCATTCCTCCGCCACTTCCTGCACCGACACCTTGGCGGCATCGGCGCGATAGGTGCCGGCCTGTAACTGACCCTCGACGGTGATGCGGTAGGCGTCCGCCGCCTTCTTGGTGGTGAACTGCTTCCGCTGGCGTTGCCCGAGTTGGTCGACGAAGTCCACGGCCCAAGCCGTTTTGACCTCGCCCGCCGTGTTGCGCCAAGTTCGTTTACGCAGGCTGGCCATGTTGCCCTCCCCTTGCGTCCCGGCGGGCGGCGGCGCGGGCAACAACCCGCGCAAGCTCGTCCAGCATGTCTTGAAGTTGCCCTTCCGGGAAAACGTCGTCTTCCGGCCTGCAGACCATTTCAAAGGAGACGATATTGTCGGCGCGGCCGCGTCGGTTTGTTTTAGGTTCAGCCGTCATGTCAAGCCGCCTCCGGTTCGGAGCAACCGCCATGATCGACGGATACGGTCGCCGACAAATTACGGATGCATCGTTCTTCCCACGCCCGTTCCGCCGGGCTGAGTTCGGGATCGTCGCGCCACCGCCGCAAGCGGGCAAGATCGGCCGCAACGGCCGCTTGCCCGTTCAGGATGCGAGCATCGGGTGAATCAGTCATGACGCCCTCGAGCGAACTGGCCGGCGTTCGCCACGTGCGCTTACGGACGGTTGCCATGGCGCAGCCTCCCCTCGGCAGGCTTCCGCGTGCGCTCGTTCCGGCTGGAGAGGTATCCCTTGACCTTGCGCTTGACCTTGTGGCGGCGCGAGGTGCCCCGGAAGAACACCACGCCCTTGTTCGCCCGCATGTCCAGATCGGTCATCACGCCGGCCCGGACCAGCAACAGCAGACGGGCGGAATACGGCCGCAGGTCAAAGCAACGGATACGCCGGCCGGTGACCAAATCGACGCTCAGCCGTCCCTGCCTGAGAAATTTGGCAAAGGTCTCGTGCAGGGACATCATCGCCAGCACTATCGTGCGGCGGTTCTCGACGGCCGCAAGGCGCTTGCATTCGGCCAGGAATTCCTTGCTGTAAGCGTTCATGGCTCAGCCCTCCCCGGCCAGGGGGAAGACCTGCAAACCGAGATCGTCGTTCAGGGTGTGGGCACGGTCGCTGATGGTGGTGCTGAGAAAATTGAGCGAGCGCCAAGACAGATCGTGGCCGTCTTTCAGAGACACCGCCATGTCGAGCAGAATGCAGCTAACGCTTTTCAGATCAAGGAGGGCGTTTTCAACATCGGCGGCGGTCGCGCCCTCGGCGAGGGCGAAGCGATCCGGGTTGCGCGATGCTTCCGCCGGCAGGGCGGTTGCGGTATTGTTCTGGGAAACCTTGGTCATGGGTGCGACTCCCGTGGATTGAGGTCCAGGCCGGCGGGTGTCATCACCACCCGCCGGCCTTTTCGTTGGCTACCGCCGGAATGTGAGGTAGCAATGTGTTGACGTTAGGTCAGAATGGATATAGAAACAACAACTGTTTTTTGGGTGTGAGCATATGGGAACCGACGAGGACACCTATTCTGTAAGCGAAATCGCCAGAGCCATCGGCGAGAAGCCTCGCGCTGTCCAATTCTGGGCGGACATGGGAGTTCTTCAGCCGGAGGGGGACACATACCGCAAGGGCAAGGGTGTCCATCGGAGGTTCTCGACCTCTGAACTTCAGTATGCGTATGCCGCATCCTATTTGGCAGGCACCAACGCCCCGTTATCAGAGATACTTGCCGCAGTTGGCCGTCTTCGCAGATTAACACCTGAAAGGCTTGTCGAAGCACCAACTCAACTTGCAGAAAAAATAAAGTCCGGCGCAGATGTCGATAAATTTGACGTCGCCAATGCGTACATTGAAATGATGGAGATCGGCGCCTTCTACTCATCACTCGGAGAGGGTAGCCACATCATTATTGTTTATCATAAAGTAAATGATGAAGTTGTTATGGACGTTAGATTCTGGTTCAAACGTATCGCAGAAGCTTTTAAGAACGATATGGCAAAATACGCTTCATTCGCATTACACAATGTAATTGGATTCAAGGCAATTCGCTTTGATGACATTGCGAATACCCTTGAAGCCATTCAGGGATACCGCGACAGAGAAGAATTGCGCCGCGTGGGAGACGAAAGTTTCATCTTCTCCTGTCGGGCACTTATTGAATCTACGGCCTTTAAAAGCTGAGGATTTTCAGCGCAACAACCAACAACTGTTTTTTGTTTTTTGGAGACACATCATGACCGACCTTTCTACCGACTTGATCGAAGGCGCCGACCAAATCGCCATCTTCATGTATGGCGATGCGAAGAAGCGGCGCCGCGTCTACCACTTGGCTGAAACCTCCAGCCTGCCAGTCTTCCGCTTGGGCAACATCCTGTGCGCCCGGAAGTCCACCCTCCTGGCCTGGATCGCGGAGCAGGAAAAGGCGGCGTAGCGCCCGGCCATGAGCAACAGCATCCTCACGAAAGTCTGGCAGGCCGGCGGGCTCAAGGGCACCGCAAAGCTTGTTCTCGCCCGCTTGGCCGACAGGGCGGACGATACCGGGGGCAGCATCTACCCATCGGTGCAGACGATTGCCGAGGATTGCGGCCTGAGCGTGCGGGCGGTGCAAGAGACGCTGCGCCAATTGGAGACCATGGCATTGATCGCCGTGGCGAAGGAGGCCGTTCATTCCGCCGGCCTGCCTCGCCACTACAGGATTGATCTCGACACTCTCGACGCCCTCAAGCGCCCCGAGAAGTCCCGCGCCAAGGCACGGAAGGAACATGCCAAACCCGGTGCAGATGGCGCACCCGGTGCAGATGGCGCACCCGGTGCAGGAAATGCACCATCCCCCCGCAGCATCTGCACCACCCCGGTGCAGGATATGCACCACCCCGGTGCAGATGGCGCACCCAAGACATCAGTGTATCCATCAGAGAATCCACCAGAGGAATCATCAGCAACAGCAACAGGTGTTGATGCTGGTCACGCGCAGGCGCACGAGAAGGCGCCCACATCAAAACAAACCATCGTCCAGCACGTCCGCGACCTGATCACGGGAGGGCATTCGTACCGCGAAACAGCCAAGTTGCTGGGATTGGGCACCCGCCATGATCTCATCGGTGACTTGGTAGGCTCCAGCGCCACGGGTGGAAGGCGATGGGATGATAAGCATTGGGCAACTGCCGCGAACGCGATCTTTCCCGAGCCCGCTTCCTCCGATCAGATGGATAGATTCTGGTCACTGTACGACGCCTTTCAGAGGGAGGTGTCATACGCAACCCAGCGCATCGCATCTGCCTTGGACATTCCAACCCACAAGGTGGCGACCATCGGAAAGGGAAAAGGGTTGCTCTCCAAAGACGAAGCGGACAGGTTCATCCCCAAGCTGGAATTGGCACTTGCCAGAGAACGCCGAAACCCAAGGCCTCGTAAAGGCAACTGGCAGTACGCCCTGCTGCAAGGCAAGTGACCATGCCGCATGACCCCCATTACACCAGCCGCGCATGGCGGCAGGCCCGCGCTGACCGCCTCGCCCTCGACCGCCACACCTGCACCGTGCCCGGCTGTGGACAGCGGGCGGTGGTGGTGGATCACATCATTGCCCGCCGCGACGGCGGCACCGATACCATGGGCAACCTGCGCAGCCTGTGCCGGGAACATGACAATCAGGCCAAGGAGGACGCCACCGGCCAGCGGCGCAGTGGTGGGCGCTTCAGGGTGCGCGGCTGCGATGCCGACGGCCTGCCGTTGGACCCCAACCACCCCTGGCACGGCAAGGGGTGACGGCATGGCAAGAATCTCTGGGGGCTGGGCCACTGTGCCGGCCCTGGACAGAAGAACAGAGTTAGTTTCGCGCTTGGCGGGGGCTCGCCATGGGTAGGCGCGGCCCCGGCGCCAAGCCGACGGCGACGACCGCCGCCAGTCCGGGCAAGCGCAAGGCCAAGCCGAAATGGCAACGCGCCGGCCTGTCGCGGGCCGGGCGGGTGATTGCCTTCATCGAGGGACTGAAGATCACCAGCGGCATGCATGCCGGCCGCCCCATGCACCTGCGCGACTGGCAACGCGACATCATCCGGGCCATTTACGACCCGACCGGCACCGACGGACGCCGCATCGTCCGCCAGGTACTGCTGACCATGGCCCGCAAGAACGGCAAGACGCAGCTCGCCGCGGCGCTGGCCCTGGCCCATCTGGTCGGCCCCGAGGCGGAACAGCGCGGGCAGGTGTTCAGCGCGGCCAGCGACCGCAATCAGGCGGCCATCATCTTCCGCGAGTTGGAAGCCTTCATCGGCGCCGATCCCGACTTGTCGGCCCGCTGCAACATCCAGCGGTTCGCCAAGCGCATCGAGGACGACGAAACCGGATCCGTGTACGAGGCCCTGTCCAGCGATGCCCGCAAGGCGCATGGCCTGTCGCCGTCCTTCGTGGTCTGCGACGAATTGGCGCAGTGGCCCGACCGGGAATTGTTCGACAATCTGGTGACCGGTACCGGCGCCCGTGCCGAGCCGCTGGTGGTGGTCATCAGCACCAAATCGGCGGACCCCAATTCGTGCATGTCCGAGTTGGTGGCCTATGGCCGCGACGTCGCCGCCGGCACCATCGACGATCCCACCTTCCTGCCGGTCATCTTCGAAGCGCCTGACGAGGTGGACGACATCGACCGGCTATGCACCGACGAATCCCTGTGGCGCCTTGCCAACCCGGCCTTGGGGGACTTCCGCAGCCTGGAGGAAATGCGGCAGATGGCGGCGAAGGCCCTGCGCATCCCGACGCAGCGGGGGCCGTTCCGCAACCTGTACCTCAACCAGTCGGTGGACCCGACCGCCGAACACCTGTTCAGCCCGGACGACTGGAAAGCCTGCGCCGGCCCGGTTGATCCCGAGGCCCTGCGCGGCCGGCCCTGCTGGGGTGGCCTGGACCTGTCCAGCACCCGCGACCTGACCGCCCTGGTGCTGTACTTCCCCGACGACGGCGGCGCCGTGCTGCCGTACTTCTTCACCCCCGGCGACACGCTGGCCGACCGGGCCAAGGCCGACCGGGTGCCCTATGACGTGTGGGCGGAACAGGGCCTGATCGAGGCATGGCCCGGCCGCGCCGTGGACAAGCTGGCGGTGGCGCGGCGCATGGCGGAACTGGCGGCGGCCTTCGACGTGCAGGGCATCGCCTTTGACCGCTGGCGGATGGCCGACCTGCAAAAGGTTCTGGACGACGAAGGAATCGACCTGCCGTTGCGGGATTTCGGCCAGGGCTTCCAATCCATGGCCCCGGCCATCGACGCATTGGAAACCGCCATCCTGGGCCGGCGGGTCGCCCATGGCGGACACAAGGTGCTGACTTGGAACGCCGCCAACGCCAAGGCCGAAACCGACCCGGCCGGAAACCGAAAGGTGACGAAGCGGAAAAGCACCGGGCGCGTTGACGGCATCGTCGCCTTGGTGATGGCAGCGGGACTGCAAGCCAAGGAACCGCCACCACCAAGCTTTGAATTGATGGGAATAGTTCTGAATACTTGATACAGATTGGTAATGAATAGTAAATTGCACGAAATAGACTTTTACCAGATTTCCGACAACTATTGACTTGACATTGACTGACGGCGCAATACTGAGCCAGATTTCAGTATTGGAGCCCTCCCCATGTCCCTGAAAGACCTTTTGGAAAAGCGTGCCCGCACCATCGCGGCGATGCGCGAAATCACTTCGGCACCGGCCGGCCAAGGCGGCGACCTGACCGAGGAACAGGCCCACAAGTTCGATGAATTGCGCGGCGACCTGACCGCCACCGAAAAGGCCATCGAGCGGGCGCAGTCCCTGGACGAAGCCGAACGGCGCATGCAGGGCCAGCCGCTGGCCGGCGATGCCCGCCTGGACCGGGAAATCCGTTCCCGCTTCCGCCTCACCCGCGCCTTGGCCGGCGCGGCCGGGTTGGGTGTCGATTGGGGTTTCGAGCGCGAGGTGCAGACCGAGCTCGCCAAGCGGGCCGGCCGCCCCGCCGAAGGCATCTTCATCCCCACCGAGGTTTTCGAAACCCGCGTGTTGACCACCTCGACCGGCGCCGAACTGGTGCCAACCGAGCACCGCCCGGACCAGTACATCAACGCCCTGACGGCGGCCTCCGTGGTGCGCGGCTTGGGTGCCCGTGTCCTGGCGGGCCTGACCGGCAATCTCAGCATCCCCTGCGAAACCGACAGCCCGGCCGCCGGTTGGGTGGCCGAAAATGCGGCCCTGTCGGCCGACGATGCCGATTTCGACGCCGTCACCCTGGCCCCCAAGCATGCCGGGGCGATCAGCGAGTATTCCCGCAACATGCTGTTGCAGGCGAGCCCTGACGTCGAGGGGCTGTTGCGGCAGATGCTGGCCCGCAATATCGCGCTCTCCATCGACCGGGCCGCGATCAAGGGCGGCGGCACCAACGAACCCAAGGGCGTGCTGGCCACCACCGGCATTCAGACCGTGACCGCGCCCGCTTCGATCTTCGAGGCGGTGGCCGATGCGGCGGCCCTGGCCGATGCCGAGAATGTGGGCGCCAGCCGGGCCATCCTGACCACCCCGGAGGTTCGCAAGATCGCCGCCACGGCGTTGGACCTTCAGGGCCGGCCGTTGGGGGTGGCGTCGGTGTTCAACAACATCCCCGCCACCTTCTCCAACCAGGTTCCCAAGACCCTGGGCGGCGGCACCGAGCACGGCCTGATCTATGGCGACTGGTCGGAACTGCTGATCGGCATCTGGTCGGAAATCGACATCCTGGTGAACCCGTTCGAATCGACCGCCTACGCCAAGGGCAACGTGTCCGTTCGCGCCATGGCCACCGTCGATTTCGCCGTGCGCCACCCCAAGGCGTTCGTTTCGGTCGAGGACGTGACCACCGCCACGGCCGCCATGCCGGCGGCTGCCTGATGACGGGCCAGGGCACCTTGGAGCGGCGGCACCTGGATTTCCAGATCCGTGCCGCCGGCCGCCGCCTGGAGGGCTATGCGGCGACGTTCGGCACCGAGGCGCGGATTTCGGATTTCACCGAGATCATCATGCCCGGCGCCTTCCGGGGTGCCCTGGCCCCGTCGCGTGACGTTCTGGCCCTGGTCGATCACGACCCCACCAAGGTTCTGGCCCGCACCCGTTCCGGTTCGTTGCGGCTGGCCGAAGACCCTCGCGGGCTGTCGTTCAACCTTGATGTGCCCGAGACGCAAGCCGGCCGCGACGTGCTGGCCCTGGCCGAACGCGGCGATTTGGGCGGCATGTCGTTCGGCTTCACCGTCGCCAAGGACGGCGAACGCTGGCAGGGCCGGCGCCGCGAACTGCGTTCCGTCATCCTTCATGAAATCAGCGTGGTATCGGCGTGGCCGGCCTATGACGGTACATCCGTCCAGGCCCGCGCCGTCGCGCCCCGGCTGCACCTGGCCAGCCTGTACCTGGAAACCTGCCGATGATCGGCCGCATTCTTTCCCGCCTGCGTGGTGTTCCGACGCAGGAAACCCGTTCCCTGTTCGACGCGGCCGCCTTCTCCGCCTTGACCGGCCCGGTGACCGCCAGCGGCCAGCGCGTCAACGCCCGGGTGGCCGAGAACCTGTCCACAGTGCTGGCGTGCGTGGGCGCGATCAGCACCGCCATCGCCAGCTTGCCGGTGTTCGTCTATCGCCGCGTCGATGGTGGCCGGGAAGAAGACGACGGCCACCCGCTGGCCCGGCTGATCCAGGCCGGCCCCAACCCGTGGCAATCGTGGGTGGATTGGGTGGAATGGACGGCGGCAAGCGCCCTATTGCGCGGCAACGCCCTGTCCGAGGTGGTGACCGATTCTGCAGGCGCCGTGATGGCGCTGAACCCGATCCCGTGGGATTGGGTATCGGTCCAGCTTCTGCCCACGGGCCGGCTGGCCTACGACGTCACCGAGGCCACCGGCATCTATGGCGGGTCAGGCCGCGTTCGCCGTCTGCTGGCCCATGAGGTGCTACACATCAAGGACCGCAGCGACGACGGCATGGTCGGCCGCTCCCGCCTGTCGCGGGCGGCGGAAACCGTTGGCGGCGCCCTGGCGGTACAGAACTTCGCCGGCAGCATCTACAAGAACGGCATCAACCCCAGCGGCGCCATCAAGCTTGGTCAGGCCAAGTTACCCGAAGGCGCCCTGACCCGCCTGCGCGAGGGCTTGGAGCGGATGTTCGCCGGCAGCGGCAACGCGGCCCGCGCCCTGATCCTGGAGGGCGGCGCCGAATGGCAACAGATCAGCGTCAGCCCCGAGGATGCCGAGTTGCTGGCCTCGCGCCGGTTCACCACCGAGGAACTGGCCCGCCTGTATCAGGTGCCGCCGCCCATCGTCGGTATCTGGGACCATTCCAGCTTCACCAATTCGGAGACGGCGGGGCGGTGGTTCGCGCAATTCACCCTGGCCCCGTGGATCAGGAAGATCGAGGCCGAATTCGCCCGCAGCGTTCTCACCGCCGCCGGCCGGGAAAGCCACCACGTCGAGTTCGACCTGTCGGGTTTCCTGCGCGGCGATCCGGCGCAACGCTGGCAGGGCTATGACGTGGCGTTGCGCAATCGCGTGCTGACGCCCAACGAGGTCCGCCAGGCCGAGGGCTACAACCGCCGTCCCGGCGGCGACGCCTTCCCCGACGAACAACCCCAGCAACAGAGCCCCACAATCGCCTGAAGGAGAACCACCATGGAATACCCGACCAAGCCTTACTCGCCCGCCGAAGTGCCGTTACCGCGTCCGCAACCCAGCCCGTGGCCGAACCCGCGCACCTGATCCCCCCCTGCCGGCGGGGCGGTGCCTTCTTGCGCGGGCACCGATAGCCGGACGTGGCCTTGGTCGGACAGTCGCCACGGGAACAAAGCAACGCCGACAACCGGCGGCCCTCTTCCCCTATGCTAGGGGCGCGGCCGGTGCCAGGGCGGAACCTCGCAATGTGGTTCCGCCCTTCGGTTATTCAGCTAGAACAGTCATAGAACATATCCCTTGTTCCCTGTGCCGTGCGTGTGACATGGAATATCCGCGAATGGGTCGGAACAGATGGGAAAATGCGGGTAAAGCACTGGAAACGCTTGGGAATTGGTGGGAGTGCGGCGGAAGGGATTGGGGCACATGAAAAAAGCCCCTGGCGGAGTGCCAAGGGCTTGTTTTCGTTTAGGAATTTTGGTTGCGGGAGTAGGATTTGAACCTACGACCTTCAGGTTATGAGTTCGTTTTTTTGCCTTTCTCCCGTCTTCGCGACAATGCGAATACACCCTCCACTCTACGACATATATTTGTTTTTATTGACTTTTTTCGACACCATCGCTACGATTTCATTGGATCGGAACCGCCTCCATTTCCCCCCGGATGATTCCGATTTGATTCCGGAGATTCCGGCGTTCGTGAGGTGTTCCTTGACCAAGATCACGAAACGTTCCGTCGATGCCGCTGTCCCCGGGGACAAGGAATTCTTCCTCTGGGACGACGAACTGAAGGGCTTCGGCCTGCGCGTCTATCCGTCCGGCCGCAAGATGTATCTCGCCCAGTTTCGGGCCGGAGGCCGGATTCGCCGGGTCAATATCGGCCTGCATGGCGCCCTCACCCCCGACGCCGCACGGACGGAGGCGATGAAGCACCTCTCCGAAGTCCGCCTCGGCGGCGACCCCGCCGGCGAACGCGACCGGCGCAAGGCTTCGCCGACCATGAAGGAGTTCGGCCAGCGTTTCCTCGACGAGCATGTCGCGGCGCATTGCAAGCCGTCCACTCAGGGCGAATACAAGCGCTCGGTGGAACTGTTCATCAACCCGAAGCTCGGCTCCCACCGCATCATCGACGTGACCCGCGCCGACGTGGTCGAGTTGCACCAGTCGATGAAGGCGACGCCCTATCAGGCCAACCGGACGCTGGGGGTGCTCTCGATCATGTTCACCGTCGCCCATACCTGGGGCGTGCGCACCGATGGCGTGAACCCCTGCTGGAAGGTGAAGCGCTACAAGGAGGTGATGCGGGAACGCTATCTGACCGCGGACGAACTCGCCCGCCTCGGCAAGGTGCTGCGAGAATCCAATTCCGAACCGGAAGCGGTCAACTGCATCCGTCTCCTCCTTCTGACGGGGTGTCGGCTCAGCGAAATCCAGAAGCTGAAATGGGAGTATGTCGATTTCGATACCGGCGTGCTGCGGCTACCGGATTCCAAGACCGGGGCCAAGCTGGTGGCGATCGGCCAACCCGTGATCGAGGTGTTCAAGACCATTCCCAGAATCGAGGGAAATCCTTACGTCATCACCGGCTTTGTCGAAGGACAACATCTGACTGATATGCAGCGCCCCTGGCGTCGGCTGCGCAAACTTGCCGGCCTGGATGACCTGCGCATCCACGACCTGCGCCATTCCTTCGCCTCCGACGCTTTGCAACTCGGCGAGGATCTGCCAATGATCGGCAAGTTGCTGGGGCACACCCAGGTCCAGACCACCGCACGCTATGCCCATCTCAAGACGGACCCGATCCGTATAGCCGCCGACAAGGTGGCCGGCGCCATCGCCCATGCTCTCAGCCAACCGGTCAAACAGGGGGCTGCATAGGCCCCAGCCCCAACATTTTCAGGAAATTCGGGCACAACTTACGGCCGGAGACAAGGTTAGCGGGAGTGGCCGATCAGTTCGGCTTCCTCAGCAAATCACCGGGCTCCATGCCCAGAGCATCGGCGATATGACCGAGAACCGTGACGCTCGCGGACACGGTGGCGCGCTCGATGGCACCGACATAGCGGGCACTCAGCCCCGCCCGTTCGGCCAACTCTTCCTGCGTCAGTTTCTTGTCATGACGTGCCCGACGCAGGTTGATCGCCATGACCTCCTTGAGGTCCATGGATAGATGGGAACCAAAATAGGAAGCATCATTCCAGGAACGATCATTCCGATTCGTCCGGTGATGTGATATTCATGATGCCAGCGAACCGCAGCAGGCTTGACGCGAATGCCACGCGCACAGCCTGGATGGCGAGGAACCTGGCCGATGAAACCCGAGAACGATTCCCTTGTCGAACCGCCCTTCCCCTCCGGCCCGGAAGCTGGACGCCCCGTATCGCCGCGGAGACGCAATCGTTCCGCCATGCGGGACGGCCCCGACGCGGTCGACATCCATGTAGGCACCCGCATCCGACTGCGGCGTACCTTACTCGGGCTAAGCCAGAGTGAACTTGGCAAAGCTTTGGGCCTGACCTTCCAGCAGATCCAGAAATACGAGCGCGGCGCCAACCGCGTGGCGGCCTCGACCCTATACCGCGTGGCCGACGCCCTCGACGTGCCGGTATCCTTCTTCTTCGACGACCTGCCGGACGATCTGAGCCATGCCCTTTCCGGCAATGGCGACGACGCCCTGTCCCGCCGCGAAAGCCTGGAACTCCTGCGGGGCTATTACACCCTCCCCGATTCCATCAGGAAACAGGTCTACGACCTAGTCAAATCCCTGCGGCAAATAAACGGCGAAGGATGATCGGTCAACCGCTTGCCGGTTCCGCAGCCTCGTTCAGGCGTCTTGCGTTATCCCCGAGAGGTAAAGGGTGGTGGGGATTTCCGTGACGGGGAAAGGGCTGGGAGAGAGGCTCCCGGCGCCCGTCATGGAGACGAATCATGACCCAGGTTCAGATTCTGGACGCCGCTCGCGATTTTTCGGGCGGCTACAAGGTGGATGCAAGCCGTGGCAGCCGGAACGACCGCGTATCCTCGGAATGGTTCTCGCGACCGGCGGACGAGCGTTACCTGTCGCTGTCGGATCTTTATGCCTCCGTGCGCGGCCGGACCGAGCGCAGCCGGACGCGGACGATGGAAAGCGCGGCAATCCGGGTGGAAGCCAGCCGCGACAATGCCGAGCGATTGACCCTGGCGTTGCCGGGCGCGGATGCCCCGGTGGCACCGACGCACTGGTCCTTCGGCCAACTCGCCGGCCTGGTCGGTGCCCCTGCGTCCTACTTGCGCCAACTCCCCGCCCCGCTCGCCGGCATCAACCTGCAATACGGCCTGAGTTCGCACCGAGCCGAACAGATAAAGACCCTGGAGATCGACGACGGTCGTGTCGAGCTGCGCGCGGTCACCGGCCCGGATTATGGCCGCATCTTCGACCACGAACTGGTGGAGGCGGTGCAGCGTATCGCCGGCAACGGCACCGGCGATACCCGCTGGAAGGTGCCGGGCATGCTCGACTGGTCGACCGGCATCTATAATCCGCGTGTCGATATCACCCAGGACACCACCACCCTCTACGCCTCGGATCGCGACGTTTTCCTGTTCCTGGTCGATGACCTCAATCCGATCGAGGCTGGCCGACTGCCGGACGGTTCGCCCGACCTCTATTTCCGGGGTTTCTATTGCTGGAATTCCGAGGTCGGCGCCAAGACGCTGGGTATCGCCAGCTTCTATCTCCGCGCCGTGTGCCAGAACCGCAATTTGTGGGGCGTCGAGGATTTCCAGGAAATCACCATCCGCCATTCCAAATATGCCACCTCGCGCTTCGCCCATGAAGCCGCCCCGGCCCTGACCCGCTTCGCCGATTCCTCGCCCATGCCGTTCGTCAACGGCATCAAGGCGGCGCGGGAGAAGATCGTCGCCCGCAGCGACGATGATCGCGACGAGTTCCTGCGCAAGCGGGGCTTCTCCAAGGCCGAGACCGCCAAGATCATCGAAACGGTGCTGGTCGAGGAAGGCCGCAAACCCGAAAGCGTGTTCGATTTCGTGCAGGGGATCACCGCCATCGCCCGCGATAAGCCCCACCAGGATGCCCGACTCGACCTGGAATCCCGGGCCAAGAAGCTGCTCGACCGCGCGGTCTGACGTCCGTAAAGCCGGAGATGCGGCTTTCCGTATCTCCGGCTTCGCGCTCTTGCGGTTTTCCTGATCACCGGTTCTCCGGCTTCGCAGCGTCCTTCTCATATCCGACAGAAGGACAGCCTCCCCGCTTGCCGGCGTTGGCGATCGACCCCATGTATGCTATTGTCCTACAGAGAGGAAGGAGCACCCCGATGGCCAATCTCGCGCCGGTCAGTGTCCGGATTTCGGCGCAGGAGCGCGAGCTTCTCGAAGCCGCCGCCGAACAGTCCCGCACCAATCTGAGCGACTTCATCCGCCGCAAGGCGGTGGAAGCTGCGGAGATCGAACTCGTCCACCAGAACCGCGTGGTCATCCCTGCGGCCGATTGGGAGAAGTTCGAGGCCTGGGCGGACAGCCCGGCGAAGGAGGTTCCCGCCCTCGGCGAGCTTGCCAAGGCCACTCCCCCATGGCGCGACTGAAACCGCCCCGTCCGCTCGACGGAGCGGACGACCGGGAAGCCTTCGACTGCGGTCGGGACTCGATGAACCAGTGGTTCCGGCGGCATGCCTGGCGCAATCAGCAACTCGGCATCTCCCGCACCACGGTGCTGTGCGACACGGAAACCGGCGCCATCGCCGGCTACGTCACCTTGAGCATGGGACAGATCGAGCGGGAATTCCTGCCCAAGGCGGCGCAGCGCAATACGCCGGACACCATCCCGATCTTCCTGCTCGGCCAGCTTGCCGTCGACCGGCGGTTCCAGCGGACGGGCGTGGCCCGGTCGCTGCTGTTCTATGCCCTGAAGACATCGGTTCTGGTGTCCCGGCAAGTCGGCTGCTTCGGGGTTCTCACCCATCCCCTCGACGAAGAGGCGCGCGGTTTCTATCGCCGTTTCGGCTTCGAGGACCTGCCCCATGATCCCAGGCGAAGCATGATCGTCCGCGTCAAGGACCTCGAACGCAACGGGTTCGCGGCGGACTGACCCCACCCTGCCGATCGCCGATTTTCCGGCTCCACGTAAAACCGCTTTTCAGGGTCTGCGATCCGATTCCGTGCCTTTCCGGGTCCGTGCGATCCCGGCTTTACGCTTCCACGGTTTTCAGATTCCGCGGCGCCGTCCTCGAGAGGCAGAGGGCGGCGCTTCGCTTCGTGACGGGTTCGGAGGCCAGGGAAGAGGTTCCCGGCCGCCCGTCCGGAGTAAAAGACATGGTACAGAAGATCACGCTTTCGCCATCGCGCGACATCCCCTTCAACAAACTGGTGCTCAGCCAGTCCAACGTCCGGCACGTCAAGGCCGGCGTCTCGATCGAGCAACTGGCCGAGGACATCGCGCGGCGCGGCCTGTTGCAGGGTCTCAGCGTTCGGGCGGTCATCGACGCCGATGGAATGGAAACCGGCATGTACGAGATTCCCGCCGGTGGGCGGCGTTACCGGGCGCTGGAACTGCTGGTCAAACAGAAGCGCCTGGCCAAGACCGCGCCGGTGCCCTGCGTCGTGCGCGAAGGCGGAATCGCGGAGGAAGACTCGCTGGCCGAGAACATCCAGCGGGCGCCGCTGCACCCGCTCGACCAGTTCCGCGCCTTCCTGGCGCTGAAGGAGAAAGGGCAGTCCGAGGAGGAGATCGCCGCCGCCTTCTTCGTCTCGGTCAACGTCGTCAAGCAACGCCTCAAGCTCGCCTCGGTCTCGCCCCGGCTGCTCGACATCTACTCGGAAGACGGCTTGTCCCTGGACCAGCTCATGGCCTTCACCGTTTCCGGCGACCACCAGCGCCAGGAACAGGTGTTCGAGCGGCTGTACCAGTCCTACGACAAACAGCCCCACACCATCCGCCGCATGCTGACCGAGGGTTCGGTGCGCGCCGCCGACAAGCGGGTACGGTTCATCGGCATCGACTCTTACGTCGCCGCCGGCGGCACGGTGATGCGCGACCTGTTTCAGGGCGACGATGGCGGCTGGCTGCAAGATGTGGCCCTGGTCGAGCGGATGGTCGCCGACAGGCTGAAAGCCGAATCGGAAGAGATCGCCGCCGAGGGCTGGAAATGGATTGAGGTGGCGCCCGACTTCCCCTACGGCCACACCTTCGGCCTACGCCAGCTGCGCGGCGAGGCAATGGCGATGACGGTCGAGGAAGAAGCGGCCCGCGACGCCCTCCAGGCCGAGTACGAGCATCTGTCGGCGCAGTACGACAGCGCCGAGGAATTGCCCGAGGCCGTCGACGAACGCTTCGGCGAACTGGAGACGGCACTGGCGGCGTTCGAGAACCGGCCTGTCGCTTTCGACCCGGCCGAAATCGCCCGCGCCGGCGCCTTCGTCAGCATCGCCCAGGACGGCACCTTGCGCGTCGAGCGCGGCTATGTCCGCCCCGAGGATGAATTGCCGGTCGAACCGGAACCGGCCGCAGTGGAGCGCACCATGGCGGCGGACGTCGAGGGCATGGACAGCGTCAGCGCCGAGGCCGACGACCCGAAGCCGGAGATCGAGGAAGAAGACGGCCTGACGCCGATCTCCGACCGGCTGATGAGCGAACTGACCGCGCATCGCACCTTGGGCCTGCGCCAGGCGCTCGGCGAGCATCCGGACGTCGCCTTCCTGGCCGCGCTGCACGCGCTCGCCCTGAAGGTGTTCTACCACTACGGTTCCGACTCTTGCCTGGAACTGGAACTGAAGAGCGTCGCCTTCGGCAACCAGGCACCGGGCCTCAACGACAGTGCCGTCGCCGAGGCGATCCGCACCCGCCATGACGGCTGGGCGCAGCTTCTGCCGAAGGAACCGGACGACCTGTGGGACACGCTGCGGGGCTGGGATTCCGACAGCCGTTCGGCACTGTTCGCCCATGTCGTCAGCCTGTCGGTCAACGCGGTGAACGAGACATGGAACCGTCGCCCCCGCGCCCTGGCCCATGCCAACCGGCTGGCCCAGGCCATCGGGCTCGACATGGCGGCGGCTGGCTGGCGGCCGACCGTGGATACCTTCCTCGGCCGCGTCACCAAGGCCCGCATCCTCCAATCCGTGGCGGAAGCCAAGGGACAGCGGGCCGCCGATCGCATCGAGCACCTCAAGAAGGGCGACATGGCCGCCGAGGCGGAGACCCTGCTCGCCGGCACCGGCTGGCTGCCCGAGCCATTGCGCACGCCAAACCCCGTCACCGAACAGGTCGCGGGAAACGGTACCGACACGGGCGAATCCGGCGAAACCTCCAACCCCGTCGCGGCCGAATAGCCCGCCCCAACCTATCCTCTGGCCCGTCGGCAACGGCGGGCCTTTCTTTTTGAAGAAGGCGCATCATGTCGGGAAAACCGCATGACCTGGCCCGCCGTCTCGGCCACCATGCCGAGGCGGTGTGCCGCCGCTACCTTTCCGCCGGTCGTCGCGAGGGCCGTTACTGGCTGGTCGGCGACATTCTCAACACCCCGGGCCGCTCGCTGTTCGTGCGGCTGTACGATTCCCCTAAGGGGCCGGCGGGCAAATGGACCGACGCCGCCACCGGCGAGCATGGCGACCTGCTCGACGTCATCCGCCTGTCCTGCGGTCTGGTCGGTTTCAAGGACGTCGCCGACGAGGCCCGGTCGTTCCTCAGCCTGCCGCACGAGGAACCGAAATCGTCTCCGAGGCACCGGCCACCACCCGCGCCGTCCGGATCGCGCGAGGCGGCCCGGCGGCTGTTCGCCATGTCCCGGCCGATCGCCGGCACCATCGTGGACACGTATTTACGCAACCGCGGCATCACGGCTTTGCCCGGAACCGGAAACCTGCGTTTCCATCCCCGCTGCTACTACCGGCCGGACGAGCACGGCCCGACCGAGACCTGGCCGGCGATGATCGCCGCCGTCACCGATCTCGACGGTCATCTGACCGGGGTCCACCGCACATGGCTGGCTCCCGACGGCTCCGGCAAGGCGCCGATCACGACGCCACGGCGGGCCATGGGCGACCTGCTCGGCCACGCCGTCCGCTTCGGTGTGGCCCGTGACGTCCTGGCGGCGGGCGAAGGCATTGAGACCATGCTGTCGCTGCGCATGGCCCTGCCTCGCCTGGCCGTCGTTGCGGCCCTTTCCGCCGCCCATCTCGCCGCCCTGCTGTTCGGGCCGAAGTTGCGACGGCTCTACATCGCCCGCGACCCCGACCCGGCCGGTGGCGCGGCGCGGGACATCCTGGTCGAGCGGGCGATGGCGGCCGGAATCGAGGCGATCCCCCTGTCGCCGATGCTGGGGGACTTCAACGACGATCTGCGCAGCCTCGGCCTCAATGCCCTCCGCGCGGCCCTGCGGGTGCAGATCGCCCCGGAGGATGTCGCCCGCTTCATGGAGATGCCGCCGTAGCCGGCAGGGACGGAAGCGCATGCCGCGGGTCCGGCCCGTTTCGGCATAGCGCTTCCCCGGGTTTGCCGGAGGGGGCCGCGCCCCGGCCTTCAAGAGGGCGATCGGGCCGCAAGCGTCCCGGCCCGGCAATGGCGGCGTTCGGGTCTTTTCCGCCGGCGGCTGCACCGCCTTTGCAGCGCGAAGCAAAAGACCCGGCTTCCGCCATCCTCCGCGTTGCTGCGGCCCTGCGCTTCGCTGCGGGTGCCGGACCCGGCCGCCCGCGGCTGTCCGTCGCCATGAAGGCCGCGGCGGGCGCGGCCGATCCGACGAAGGAAAGCGCCATGTCCACCGACCATGATCCGGAACCCCGGCACGCCGCCTCCCAGACCGCCCATGTCCTCGCCGAACTCCAGCTTTACGGCCACCGCCCCTTCCAGGACGAACCCGATCCCCGGCCGCTGCCCGACGGCACCGCCATCGCCGGAGCCGTCGCCGACATCTTCGACGCCCTGGTCGCCACTCTGGGCGATACCCGCCTCGAACCTGACCTGGAAGACCTGCTGTGGTCGACCGTCAACCTGTTCCACCGTGCCGCCGCACGGGTCGAACGCCAACTCGACGACAACGAGCAGGCCCAGCACCGTTCACAGAAGGAGCAGGACGGCTCCGAGGTCAGGTCGGTCGAACTGGAGCGGCTGACCGCCGAGGGCCAGACCCTGATCGAGCGCCGCGACAGCATGGAACTGTTCCGCGACATCGCCGCCGAGCAGTTCGAGCGCCACACCGGTTCCTCCTGGCGGCCGCACGCCGGGTCGATGGTCAGCCACCGCACCCTGACCGCGGCGATGATCGACAGCCGCGACTTCCTTGCCGCCAAGAAACGGGCCGACACCGAGATCATGCTGCCGCCCGGCCCCAAGGTCGCCGTCACCGGCGGGCTCGACTTCAACGACCATCGGCTGATCTGGGCCAAGCTCGACCAGGTCCGCGCCAAGCACCCCGACATGGTGCTGCTGCACGGTGGCAGCCCGAAGGGCGCCGAACGCATCGCCGCCACCTGGGCCGACAACCGCAAGGTCCCGCAGATCGCCTTCCGCCCCGACTGGGCCCGGCACGCCAAGGCGGCGCCGTTCAAGCGCAACGACGCCCTATTGGCCGTCCTGCCGGTGGGCGTCATCGTCTTCCCCGGCAACGGCATCCAGGACAACCTCGCCGACAAGGCCAGGGCACTGGGCATCCCGGTCTGGCGGTTTGGTAATGGCGGCGCGTGAGCGCCGCCCAATTTCGTCGTAATAGCGCCCAATTTGCCACTCCGAGAGCCAAAGCCGATTCCCTAACAGCGGACGCTGCACTGAAAAGCGCAAGGCGATTGAGTTGGGCCATAAGCGGGCATCGGAGTGATTGCCAATCTGGGCGCTGGATTCGGAGGGCAGCGCTCCATCCAGTTGCGCTACAGGTGCGCATAGCGCGCCTATTGACCGCCCCCTATGGTTGTGCTGATGTATAAGACGCTGCCTTATGCGGATAGCCATACAAATTCAAGCAACCTGCAGGCGGGAGGAGAGGAAGATGGATTTCGATGCGTTCCTTTGCGACTATGAAGAATTCCTTCATGAATCTCAGTCTCTTTTCTCGCCGGCCCCACAGCATGCGTCCAACATGCGGGGAGCCTTTAGCCTAAGCGACCTCTCCACATCATTTTCTTTCGCATCACAAGATTTTGTTTCGCAAATGAAGGGCTTCATCGAGCAAGATGATGGATTTAACAAACTCATTCAAGAGAATGGCCTATCACAAGATGATAAGTTAAGTCCAGAATTCTTAGATTCATTGATTACATCAAGGCCACACCTACTAGATATGCTGCGCGCACAAGAAATTAATGCGCATGAAAATTTTCACGCCCTACAGGCATTTTCCCTATCATCAGTGAAAGACCTTATACAAGCCTTCCAGCGCATAGCCTCTGCACGGATCGATGTGGCAGTATATGCTCTCGGTAGCGGCTTAACCATGCAGCTTGGCAAGCCGCTGTTCGCCGTTGCGGAGAGCGCTTCAAAGGAGGGGAAGCGTCTGATCCAGAGATGCGCCATAAATATATCACCATCAATTGAGCTAATCAGGCGGGCGCAACGGCCAAATGGAGATGGCTTGTCAACTATTCATATAATAGAGGGATCGGCATACGCCGCACAAAGCATCGCATGCAAAAGCCACGACTACAAACTTTTTGAAATAAATAACAACAACATTTATAGTGCGGCATGGAATTGTTGGGAGAGCTACGGCGGTAGCGACAGGCTATGTTTTCTACTATCCGCCGATTTGGCACTAAGGGTCGGGAACCTACACCCAATTGCACCCGAAAGTGACCGTCCCGAAAATATATTTATCGCTTTGGCAAAGGCAGCAGAAGCGATCGAAGCGGAGGCAGAGGCGGAGTTCAACGATCTAAGCCCACGCATCTTCAACACATTCCGACCACGCCCCTTCGGCCTTCCCCTAAAGGCTGATGATTTGCCGTCGTATCTAAAACCAAAGGGAAGGGCAAAAATAGCATCTGATGAATTGAGAATGCAGGAAGGCGGTACCCCATCAGACAGCGATATTGATGGAATGATTAATCTGTCTCGCAATATGTATTACAGGCTTCCGCACGGCATTCGAGAGAAATTCAATGAAGTGAATTTCGAGACATTTATGCACAACAACGATCAAACCTACATGAGCGCGATCGGATCAAAGATTTACGCTCACGCCCCTGCCATCGGAACGCAAAAATATCTTTTGCACTGGCTGCTTTCACCAAAGACGCGGAATGCATTTGATTATTTCGTGGGCGACGCTTCCCACGACAATGGCGATGAAATTATACCGGTATTTTCTTCAAAGCTTTCCATTATACATTACAGAGTATTATCAGAGCTTATTAACAGCCTTGAGGGCATATTATTATATTCACGGGACCGGAACACACACCTTCCATTATGCTGCGATGTTCATGGCATCCATGACGACATTTATGATCTCTTAGATTGCGAAGAGGGAGATTCCATAAATGCCATGCTTGAGCGAAATTTCGGCCGAGGACTTCGGCAGATCATTGATGGCTTCTGAGAAGAGGTGTAAATATGATCGGCGATATCATCATTTCTTGGGATGGATGCCACGAGCAGTCTCTTGATGACGACATTAGACAGTCAAGCGCAACATCCTCCGGACTCCAGGCAAACCTTCTTGTCGTTAGCAAAAAAACCACGCTAGACAACCAGATACAGGCGCTTGCTGTCTCTGCTGCCCTCGTCTCATCCGTAGATCAACACCCACTATTATCTGCATTCTTGGGGGCAGCGGTCTTGTCCTCTATCTCGCCGGTATCCGTCAGATTAATAACAGATCATGAATCGGATCTACTTAATGTCATCCTGCAAACCAAGATGCGAGCCATCATTGATCTGGATGAATTGCGACGTTTCCTTGGGAGCGATCAGGTGGCAGATCGTGCCGTCCAAGCCCTTTGCGATAAAGGAATATTAAAGCGCTCTAAAAACGGAGACATAGTCATAAGGCGGAATATTCTGGCAAACGTTAAAGTATGGAAAGAATAAAAATCACACGACAACAAGGCGCATAAATGACTCGCCATATTAAATGCCTGCCGAAATTTACCAGGAAAATGGCGCAATTAACGCGATAACAATCACAAAAAAAGAGGTAAGCACAAAAACAGGTGTCGTTTGGCACTAATTCCGCCAACTACTCATTGCAGATAGACCGCCCGCGGTGGTCAGGACCTGTCCGTTGCAAGCAGGCGTTCAATTCCGGGCCACCAAACATCCAAAGCTGGGCCGGCACTTACCCTCGGGGAAGCTATCCCGCCTTCGCCGCCCAAAGCTGCCCGTCCCCTTCCGGCCCGTCATTGCCGAAACGAGAGAGTCAATCCGTCAGCCCTCCCCATTCAGCGCTGCCCCACCAAGGCCCAACTCGATCCGTTTCTTCTTCGACAGCCCCTGCGCGACGATGGCGTGCGACCGGCGGATATAGTCCCGCAGATCGCCATCGGACAGACCGGGCGGAGCATAATGCTGAATCCACTTCAGGCCGCGTGACGCCAGGTATGGCGCCGGACGCAGGCCCGGCTGCTCCTTGAGAATCTCGTAGGACAGGTCGCTGACCTTGAAGGTGAATCTCGGCTCGTCATCGTCCCAGCCGCCGATCGCGAAGACCTTGCCGCCGACTTTCCAGACGTCGGCGCCGCCCCACTGGACCACATGGGTGGTGGCGGGAAGCGCCCGGCAGAACGCGTTGAATTCCTCGTAGATCATCCGTTCCGTCCAAATTGCAGCCGCCGACACCCCTCGATTATATTATGCCTCGCGCCGTGGTGGTGGAGGAAGGCGCTGCCGTTGGATTTCATCTTACGGAGACACCGCCATGTTCCTTCTCGGCCCCCTCATGGTCCTGTCCGCCATCGGATTTTTCTGCTGGCTGCTGTTCACCCTGGCCGTCTTCGCCCTGCCCGCCTTCGTCGGTGTCACCATCGGCATCTGGTCCTTCCATACCGGAGCCGGCGCCCTGGGGGCCATCGTCGTCGGCCTGGTGGCCGCCGCAGCGACCTTCGGCATCGCGCAACTGCTCCTGGCCTTCGTGCCGTGGGCCTGGGCGCGCCTGCTGATCGTCGCCGTCTATGCCACCCCGGCAGCCGTGGCGGGCTACAGTGCCACCCACGGCATCGCCCAGATGGCCATGCCCTCCCCGGTCTGGCAGACCATCTTCTCCGTCGTCGGCGCGATCGCGGTCGGCATCACCGCCGTGGTGCGGGTCAGCGGCATAGCGGCACCGCCCGGACAGCCGGGCAGGACGTGACGGGGGGCATCCCGTTCACCATAGCCATCAGCCCTGGAAGCGGGAGCCGCGACACTTCCCCCGTCCGTTTCCCTACCGCCGATCACCGGCATGGCGCGCAGCGGGGCGGTAGCGGCGTGTCGCACAAGGCCCGACGAGCGGCCCATTCTCGCCGGAATCACCGCGGCCACCCCCAAGTCCCGATACCGCCGACGATCCCGCAGCACGGAGGAACGCTCTCCTGTCGAAGCACGGGGAAACCGTGCCAACCGTCCGGTCTGGACAGGGGGGCAAGGATCGCCGGACTTTGCCGCTTCCCCCTCCGGTCGCGACGGGCCGCCAGCATCTCCATGAGCGTTTCTGTCCTTTCGAGCGCCCCATACGGCCTCTCCGATGGGTGGATCTGGCCCAAGGCCGGCTGACACCTCGACCGCCTATGGCGCAACCGCGCCGTTGAAACTTTCTTCCCCTGGGGAACCACCCCACGCGGCAGGCCGCGCGGGGACCCCGGATTCGCCCATTCCTCGCGAGGCAAGAAAGTCCCCCCGCCGCCGTCCTCCGCTGCGCTGCGGCCCCATGGGGTGCGCCGGCGATCGCCTTGGGCCGGGCGATCACCATCGAGGCCGCAAGGGTGCGGGCTCGGCACCAGAGATCACGGAGACATCATCATGGCGACCATCGGCACCTTCAAGAAGTCCGGCAACGACTACACCGGCGAGATCGTCACCCTCAGCGTCCAGGCCAAGAACGTCCGCATCCTCCCCGATGCCCGTGCCGCCGGCGAGAACGCCCCCAGCCACCGCATCTTCATCGGCCGCGTCGAGATCGGCGCCGCCTGGTCCAAGCGCTCCAACGAGGGCCGCGACTACCTGGGCCTCAAGCTGGACGACCCGAGCTTCAACGCTCCGATCTACGCCAACCTGGTCACCGACGAGGAAGGCGACGGCTTCAGCCTCATCTGGTCCCGCCCCCAGGGCCGCCGCAACGGCGATTGATGCCCCGGGAAACCCCGCCCGGTCGGTCCGGGCGGGGTGCCGCCCCCATCGAACGCAAAGGAACGGACCATGAGCCGCTACTCCCTCGAACCACGCGACATCGCCGACCGGCATCTGGAAATCGTCATCGGCTGGGACCCGCCGCTTCACACCTATTTCGTCCAGGTCCTCGACCCGACCTGCGACGAGGAAGATTCCGGCTTTGAAATTCTCTGGTGCGGCGTCACGCCCGGCGAAATCCCCTCGGCCGACGAGGCGATCCTGCTGATCGCACCCTGGGCCGTCATCCCCGCCGGTCTGCGCGCCACCCTTATCGCCGACCGCGCCGCGAAGCCGTAGGCCGCGCACGACTCTGCCGGACCCGCCGAAGGTGGGTCCGGCGCTCCCGCGCCGTCGTTCCCCCACCCCCGCCCCCTCCCCCAGGGGAGGGGCGCGATGCCGCCGCAGGCGTCATCACGGAAAACAACCCCCGTCTGCTCAGATCGTCCCAGGGTGCCATGCGGAGTCATGACGCCTCAAGGTCGTGCGGCCCCTCCAATTTTGTTTCCGCTGCCCTCCAACAAAATCGGCTCCTCCGCGCGCCGGCTGTGCCGGTCGCCGGGGCGAACCTTGACCCGTCCCGATCCCGCATGGCCGCGAGCGCCGTCTTTCACCGACGTCGAGGAGATGACGATGACGCTCGAACAGCATATCGAGGAACTGCGCGCCGAACTTCGGAACTGCATCAGCCGCAAGGAACGACGTCAGATTGAACGCGACCTCGAGATGGCCCGCGACGAACTCGCCCGCCGTCCCGCCGCGGAGCCGCGATAGCGGCCACGGCCGCCCGTGGCCGTTGATCCGCCGCTGTCAATGCTGTAATATGCAGCAATTACAGCATTTGCAGGAAGGCGCCATGCCGAACACCTCCGGCACCTATTCCACCAGCGACCTGTCGCGCAAGTCCGGCGACATCATCGCCGAGGCCCTGCGCCATCCGGTCACCATCACCCAGCGCAACAAGCCGCGCCTGGTTCTGCTCTCCGTCGAGGACTACCAGCGCCTCCGCCATCGCGCCGACACGCGCACCGCCGGCACGCTGGAGACCATGCCGGACAACCTCCTCGCCGAGGTCGAGGACGCCGTGGCCGCCTATGCGGAGGCCGAGGAAAGCGGCCAGCCGTGAGCTACGACGACATCCAGACCGCCTGCGTCATCCGCTATCCCTATCTGTGGGTCCGCGAAGCGCAACAGGGCGAAACAGAGGGACGCAAGGAGCGGCCGGTGGCAGTCGGCGTCCGGGTGTCCCGGCCCGGCGGCGACCTGCTGCTGCTGTTCGCCATCACCACCAAGCAGCCGGAGCCGGCCCGTTTCGCCTGCGAAATCCCGCCCATCGAGAAGCGCCGCGCCGGACTCGATCCGGACCTTCGCCTGTGGGTCATTCTCGACGAATACAACACCGACGTCGTCGGCCAGTCCTTCTATCTGGAGCCGGACCCGCCGATCGGACGCTTCAGCAAGGCCTTCTTCCTGCCGCTCGTCCGCGCCTTCATCACTCGTCGCAAAAATCTGAGCGGAATCAACCGGACGCGATAGCCGGGCGCATCCGGCACGCCGGACCGGGCTCACTTCCGCCGGGTACTCCGCTCCACGAAGCCCCTTTCAGGGTCTCCGCACCCGAGGGGTGACGATCCCTTGCGCAGCCTAATCCGCATCGCCCGTCGAGGCGGAGCGACCGGGCGGCGGCCCTTTGCGCAGCAAGTCGGACGGCTCGACGCCCAGCGCCTCCGCCAGTTGCCCCACCACATCGATGCTGGCGGCATAGACGCATCGCTCCAGGGCGCTGATGTAAGTCCGGTCGATCCCCGCCCGATGGGCAAGCTCCTCCTGCGACAGGCCGCGCTCCTGTCGGCAGATGCGCAGATTTCGGGCCAGCACCTCTCGAATCTCCATGCCCCAGAGGGCGCCCGATTGAAGAGTATTCAACCACGGAGTATTCTCTACAAAATGCAGTTGAGCCATTGAGGCGACCACCGGAACTTCCCCAGGTTACCCACATCAGCGATAGACGTGATGCCTTCAACGCATCACCAAAAAGAGTGCAATTGCCCTATCGCTGAACAGGATGCGTGATAGAATTTGAGAAGATGACCCTTGGGGAAGAAGCGGGATGACCGGGCCAGACTTTGAAGACCGTCCGCCGGACGGCCTCCGCGTCACGTCCTATGACGAGCGCCATTTGGCAACCTATATCAGGCTGTTGGATGCCGATTCCGAAGGGGCCGATTGGCGAGACGTGGTCGCCATCATCTTCGGCCTCGACCCCGACCGCGACCCCGAACGGGCCAGGATTGTCCATGACAGCCATCTGGCACGGGCACGCTGGATGACCGAAATCGGCTATCGCTATCTGGTGGAGCCCCGCCTGCAATAAGGCATAGGGCAGTCCTTACGGACAGGGCATCCTTCCGCTCAACCCGATGTGGAACCGCAGTCTATCGCTTTGGTTGAACTCGTGAAACGTTGAGCACTCCGCTTTCGGGCTACAGGCCCCCACCCGTTACGGAGGATGTTCGATGCCGACCCCTTTTTGGCGTTCGGAATCGGCGCAGGACCGATTGAACCGATTGGACCGCCCAGGCTTCGCTTTCGAGTTCCTGCGGCGCAATCCGAACTACCGTAGCGACTGGTCCCAGACCCGGCACCGGGTCGCCCAAGGCATTCTCGACGCCCACGATGCCCAGGCCGAGTTGACGCGCCGCTGGGGGCTGTGCTTTTGCCCCTGATCCGGATGGACACGATCTCCCGCTCTGGCGCCCGGAAGTCTTTCCCGGCACCGTAATTCTGGTTCCGGCGCCGGAAGGCTTCGACGGCGCACGACACATCGACCTTTCCACCTTGGGTCCATTCGCCGTCGACTGGCGAAACACCTCCGGCCATCACCTGGTTCTCGCCGACACCGGAGGCGACCACTATCTCTGCCTCGCCGAAACCCAGACCGGCCGTGGCTTAGCGGCAATCCTGCCGCTTGATGCCGCTTTCGATCTGCGCATCGAGGCCATGATCCGCCTCTCCCGCCGTCTGCGCGGCCGTGCCGCTGGACCGTTGTTCGCCCTGGGCCTGACGCCACAACGGCGAGCCCGGCTGATCCAGTTGCTCCACGCCCTCGATTTCCGTCTCGCCGGAGCCGGCCCGCGCGAGATCGCCGCCACCCTCCTCGACGCCCAGGCGGCAACCCTGCCGGCCATCGAATGGAAAAGCTCGGCGACGCGTCGCAAAGCCAACCGCCTGATCCGCGACGCCCAGGATTTGATGAACGGCGGATATCGCAAACTGCTGCGCGGCGGCTGACGTCGCCGACCGCGTCAGGGGCGACCGCGTCAGGGGGGACACGGATTTCTCCCGAATCTTCGTCCTCCTCCCACGCCCCGATTCTTCGCCACCGTGATCCCGTCACGCCGCCTGCGATCGGCGGCGCCCTCGACCCACACGGAGGCATACGATGCCCATGGAAACCGCGACGCGTTATGTCCGCACCCACGAGGCCGCCAAGCTGCTCAGCCTGTCGGCCCGCACCCTGGAGAAGTACCGCTGCCACGGCACCGGCCCGGTCTTCCGCAAACTGGGCGGGCGCGTCGTCTACGCCATCGACGATCTGGAAGCCTGGGCCGAACAATCGGCTTGCCGCTCGACCTCGGACCCACATTACGACACCGCCCGCCTGGCCGGACGGGCGCGCTGAGACGCCCATGGCTGCCCACCGTGTCACCCATCCACGTCGGCAGCCCCACCTCCCGGAAGTTATCCACCATTTTCGTGCATAAGCCTGGGGATAAGCCATGAATCCGCCCGTCCTGTCAAAAGCCCGGCGTCCCGCACCATCGGGAATTCACCCCCGATGTCATCAGGAGGCGGAACGAGCTGTAACCCATTGGTCAAAAAGCTCTGCCCCGATCTCTCCGAACATCCCCAGTCAGGAATCCATCGGCGTCCTTCCAACGGAACAAGCCGCCACCGTCCGGTACGCGAAGCCGGCCTTCTACCCTCTGCCCGAATCCGCGCCATCGTTCTGCCATCGTCCGCGCCATACGGGGAGACGGCCATGATCGTCGCCCTGCTCAACCAGAAGGGCGGCACCGGCAAGACCACCCTCGCTCTGCACCTCGCCGGAGCCTGGGCCCGACAGGGCAAGCGCGTCATGTTGATCGACGCCGATCCCCAAGGCTCGGCGCTCGACTGGTCGCAGCAGCGCGCCCGCCAGGGCCTGCCGCGCCTGTTCGGCATCGTCGGCCTGGCCCGCGACACCGTGCATCGGGAAGCCCCCGAGATGGCGGATCACGTCGATCATGTCGTCATCGACGGGCCGCCGCGTATCGCCGCGCTGATGCGCTCGGCGCTGCTGGCCGCCGATCTGGTGCTGCTGCCGGTCCAGCCGTCGCCGTTCGACGGCTGGGGCTCGTCCGAGATGCTGGCCCTGCTCGGCGAGGCGCGGCTTTTCCGCCCCGGACTCGACGCCCGTTTCGTGCTCAACCGCTGCGCCAGCCGCACCGTCATCGCCCGCGACATCGCCGAAACGCTGGCCGAGCAAGATCCGCCGGCCCTGCGCACCACCATCGGCCAGCGCGTCGTCTTCGCCGATGCGGCACGGACCGGGCACTTGGCGTTCGAGATGGGCGGGAGCACTGCCGCTGCTCGCGAAATCGCCGCCCTCGCCGCCGAAGTGGCGAGGATCGCGCCATGACCGGACACCCGCCCAAACGCGCCTTCACCGCCCGTCCGGGGGGCGCCGAGCGCTGGATCAGGACCCCCGACACCCCGCCACGGCCGGCTGGCGCCTTCACCGCCCGTCTGACCATCGACGTCACGCCAGCGTTGCGCGGGCGGATCAAGGTCGTTGCCTTCCAACGCGGCCTGACCGTCGCCGACATGCTGCGCGGACTGCTGGCCCGTGAATTCCCCGGCGGCGCAGGAGAGACCCCATGACCGGCATCGCCCCGCCCGCCCGGCCCTCCGGGCGTCCACACCGGGCCGACCTGACCCGCGTCGAACTGACCTGGGTCGAAAAGCGGATCGAGAACTGGATCCGCTTCGGCCGCATAGTCGAGGACACCATCCTCGACCGCCGCCGCCGTGTCGCCGGCTTCGCGCCGGGCAGCATCTTCGCCTTCGTCCGCTGGTCCGCCAACGATTACGGCACCATCAATTCGTGCATCGACATCGTGCGCGCCGTCCTGCCGGGGGCGGCGTACACGACGCTGCCGTTCGTGCGGCCCGGCGGCGACATCCTGCTGCACATCCACGGCTGGCCCAAGGTCGAGAAGGTGTTGCAGGCCATCGACGCGGTGGAGGCGATCGGCGTCGATCCCGCCGACGCCGCGCCGGACCACTGGCGGCACGTCCACACCCGGCTGACCGTCGGCCACCAGCCCCGCCTCTATACCAACGAGCGCCACCAGGCATGGCTCAAGCGCCGGCAGGTGCAGCCATGACACGCTTCGGCTGGGTGGTAACCACTTCTGTCGCGGTGCTGGCCATCGGCGCCTCGTCCTTCGTCCACCCCGCGCCACGGCTGCTGTGGAACGCCACCGCCAGCACGCCGGTCGGATTCTACGCCGTGCAGCCGGTGCGCACCCTGCGTGTCGGCGACCTGGTGGCGGAACGACCGCCGGAAGCGGTCGCCCGCTTCCTCGCCGAGGGAGGATATCTGCCCATGGGCGTGCCGTTGCTGAAGCAGGTGGCGGCGCTGGCGGGGCAGATCGTCTGCCGCACCGGCCGCACCATCACCGTCGACGGCATTACCGTCGCTGCGGTGCGCGAGCGCGACAGCCGGGGCCGGGATCTGCCGGTCTGGAGCGGCTGCCGCACCCTCGATGCCGGTGAGATCCTCCTGCTCAACCGCCATCCCGACAGCCTGGACGGCCGCTATTTCGGCCCGATGCCCGTCAGCTCGGTCATCGGCCGGGCCACCCCGCTCTGGCTCCCCGACTGACATTCTTTCCCCCAACCATGGAGACGATCATGGCTCACATCGGCAATTTCACCCGCACGGCGGAGGGCTATACCGGCCATCTGCGCACGCTCACCCTCGACATCGAACTGACCCTGGTTCCCGCCGACCATGCCGAGGCGGAGAACGCGCCCGATTACCGCATCCATCTCGGCGCCGACACCGCCGGGCCGGAGGTCGGCGCGGGCTGGAAACGCACCGGGGAGCGGGCCGGCGATTACGTCGCCCTGCTGATCGACGACCCCGCTTTGGCCCAGCCGCTGCGCGCCAACCTGTTCCAGTCGGACGCCAAGGGCAAGGCCTTCGCCCTGCTGTGGACCCGTCCGGCCAAACGCGACGACAAGCGGTAATACGATGGCGGCGAGCACGCCCATGGCCATCCCTTTGTTCGCGGAAGAGCCGTGTTCGCGCTTCAAAATGCTCCACTGGAGCATTTTGTCGGCAGCGGTGCTGCCGTCACCGCTCACCCCGTTCGTCCCGCTCGCCTTTCGGATCGCCGTCGCGCACAGCGACGGTCCGGGGCGGCCGACAGGCCGGCACCACGGCGCCCTGCCCTGGACGGCCGCGAGCACGATGGCAGGCTGGGCGACACGCGGACGAAGGGTCATTCTCAGTGCTGTCGTGCTGGCCGTCGGCCTGTCGTACGGCGGCAGCGCGATGGCGCAATCGCCACCCGTCGTCGTGCCATCCGAGCGCATAGCTGCGAACGGGCCGTTTGCGGCTTTCACGGCGGAAGCGACACGGCGTTTCGGCATTCCGGCGGTATGGATCGAGGCGGTCATCACCGTCGAAAGTGCCGGCGATCCGCACGCCCTGTCGCCGAAGGGTGCCATGGGACTGATGCAGCTCATGCCGGCCACCTGGGAGTCGATGCGCGACCGGCTGGACCTCGGCAACGATCCGTTCAATCCGCGCGCCAACATCCTGGCCGGCACCGCGTACCTGAGCGATCTGCACGCTCGTTACGGTTCGCCCGGCTTCCTCGCCGCCTACAATGCCGGTCCGGTGCGCTACGAGGACCATCTGGCGACCGGTCGGCCGCTACCCGCCGAGACACAGGCTTACCTCGCCGTGCTCGCGCCGATGATCGAGGGCCTGCACACCGGCAGTGCGACCGCTCTCGCCACCGGCAGGTCCTGGAGTGCGGCGCCGCTGTTCCCCGGCCGCACCGCGACCGCCGATCTGGCGTCGTCGTCGATTCATCCCCCCGACGGCCTTTCGGCAATGCTGCCGCAGGCGGAGGGACTGTTCGTCCACCGTGCCTCCTCAGAGCGAAAGCCATGACCGGCAGCGTATCCCGTCGTTGTCTGGCGAAAACCGGCGAAAGACCTGCGCTCCAGCGAGGATGGCGTCCCCCACAACCGGATTAGGGCAAGATAAAAGGGCGCAAGGTGCGCTGCGGTCGGGGGATTGATTTTACTGGATTTTCTCTCCGTGCGTCCAATGTGCGCTCTCGTGGGGCAATGTGCGGAAAATAGACAGGGTTTTGTTTCGACTGCAATTTCCGGACATTGCCGGGAGGCATGATGGCTCAGGACGATGACTTCCAGGTCAGGCTTGGCCGCATCCGCTCGTCCAAGAGCCAGCGGGCCGAACCGTTCATCGCCCAGGTGCTGGCCGCCACCCAGCGGGCGGGCGGCGGCATCTCGCGGAGCGGCGCCATCACCACGCCGTGCGCCTCGCATTTCGGACGCGGGCGTGTCGCGGGCGTCCGTGCCAACCGCCTGCTGACCAGCCGCTCGCGTCTGGTCACCGTGAAAGCGCGTGTGGTCCGCCACGCGGCACGATCCGCGCCGCTGACCGCCCATCTCGGCTATCTGCGCCGCGAGGGTGTCACCCGCGACGGGGAAAAGGCCCGGCTGTTCGGCCCGGAGGCCGGGAACGCCGACCCCAAGGACTTCGCCGAGCGCTGCCGGGGCGACCGGCATCACTTCCGCCTCATCGTCTCACCCGAGGACGCCGCCGACCTCGCCGACCTCAAGGGCTTTGCCCGCGACCTGGTGGGGCAGATGGAGAAGGATTTCGGCACCAGGCTTGATTGGGTCGCCGTCGATCACTGGAACACCCGGCATCCGCATGTCCACATCATCGTGCGCGGTGTCGCTGACGATGGCCGCGATCTGGTCATCGCCCGCGATTACATCAAGGACGGCTTAAGGGCGCGCGCCCAGGACCTGGTAACCCAGGAACTCGGGCCACGCACCGACCTCGACATCCGCCACGCGCTGGAGCGGCAGGTCGAGGCGGAACACTGGACCCAGCTCGACCGCCAGTTCGTCCGAGATGCCGACCGCCACGGCGTCATTGATTTGGCGCCCCTCCCCGACCAACGGCCCGACGAATTCCATACGTTGAAGGTCGGGCGTCTGCGCCATCTGGCATCCCTCGGCCTCGCCCACCAGATCGGCGCCGGGCAATGGATGATGGACGAGGCGGCCGAGACCACCCTGCGCGAGTTGGGCGAACGCAGCGACATCATCAAACGTATCCACCACGGTCTGGCCGAACGGGGCGTCGAGCGCGGCACCGCCAGCTACGTGCTGGCCGGCGAGAGCCTGGACGATCCGGTCATCGGCCGACTGATCGATCGCGGCCTCGACGACGAATTGAGGGGCACGGCCTATGCCGTGGTCGATGGCATCGACGGGCGCACCCACCATATCCGTCTGCCCGACCTTGATGCCGCCGGCGACAGCGCGCCGGGATCGATCGTCGAACTGCGCAGGTTCGACGACGCGCAGGGCCGCCGCCGGGTGGCCCTGGCCGTCCGTTCCGACCTCGCCATCGAGGCCCAGGTGACGGCGACGGGCGCCACTTGGGTCGACCGCCAGGTCGTCGCCCGTGAGCCGATGACCTTGGGCGAAACCGGCTTCGGCGCCGAAGTGCGCGAGGCGATGGAACGGCGGGCCGGGCATCTGATCGAACGGGGCCTCGCCGAGCGGCAGGCGGGCGGTGTGGTATTCGCCCGCAATCTGATCGGCACCCTGCGCCGCCAGGAGGTGGAGGCGCTGGGACGGAAGCTGGCCGCTGAGACCGGCCTGCCGTTCCATTCCTCGGGCGGTGGAGAATACGTCGCCGGGACCTACCGCCAGCGCTTCCTGCTCGCCTCCGGCCGCTTCGCCATGATCGACGACGGCCTTGGCTTCCAGCTCGTGCCCTGGTCGCCGTCGCTGGAGAAACATCTTGGCCGCCATGTGTCGGGAATCATGCGGGGCGACGGCGGCATCGACTGGGAGTTCGGCCGGAAACGGGGGTTGGGGCTGTGAACCACTTGGGGAACCTCATCGGCCACCAACCGGCAAAGATCGTTACCCATTCAGCGATCATCCAAAACCTTCTTGAAATAAGCGTCGATAGCCCCGGATTCGATACGCTCAAAGGCTTTCATCTTCGCATCAAGGAGCGACAAGAACGTTAGCTTTCCTAGCTGTCCGTTCACCCGGAGTTTGAACCTCCCATCGACCGGCACCACCGCCAAACGAACGTCCCCTGTCGGATTTGATGGGTGCCCGAGACATCTATTTCCCAGCGCGGAGATGATACAAATCGCTTTTGTCGCGACGAAAATCGACGCAAGGAATCCATATGGCCACTGGCAACCTGAGTCGAAGTCAAGTTGTCGCAGCAAATTTCTCCGACTTCCATCGTCGGCCATTTTTCGTGTTGCACCAAGAACACATGACGGATTGCCGTGCCACAGTAGTCACACGTTCCATTCGGCTCTCCGAGGTCTTCGTATCCGACGTGTTCCCAGCCGAATCGCGGGGCGATCTTTCCATGTTCAGCTCCGTGACACCCACTGCATAGTGTTTCGCAGGCGTCGTGGGGGTATTCCCAGGGTTTGTGGCCGGGGCGATAGTGCTTGTGGTGCACTTGGAGATTGACACCCTCTGAGGAACCGCGTCCGCACCGCACGCAAACTCCACCATCCAGGCGAATGACCTCCTGTCGAAAATTGTTCCACAAAGAGCTGCGGTACAGGTCCATCCAGCATCAACTGTTATGGTTGAAAGTCTTGCTGACGCAACAAGCCAAGGATAGGGTGATTCGGTTGGGGTGGACAAGCCTAAGCTTGTACTCCCAAAAGGCCCGTGAGGCCGCAACACGATGGGCATTCCCCGGCATTGGCTAACGCTCCCATCCCCCGGGAATGACGTTCTTTGGAAAGATCAGTGATGGCGCGCATCCGGAAAATCGAGATCAACAACTTTCGGGGCATCAAAACGCTGACTTGGCTTCCATCTCCCGGGATCAACTGCCTGATCGGTCCCGGAGATAGCGGAAAGTCTTCAATTATCGACGCGATAGATTTTTGCCTGGGCGCCCGCAGAAACCTTCAGTTCACTGACGCTGATTTTCATCATCTTGATGTCGATTCCCCCATCAATATCTCCGTCACCATCGGTGAGTTGGATGATGCTCTGAAGAGCATGGAAACATACGGCCTATTTGTTCGCGGGTTTAATTCTTCCACCGGAGTGGTTGAGGACGAGCCCGAGAAGGACATCGAGACCGTCCTGACCCTTAATCTGACGGTGGCCACTGATCTGGAGCCCGCGTGGACGCTCATTTCAGATCGTGCCGCAGCACAAAATCTGAGTCGAAACTTGAGCTGGGGTGATCGGGTGCGCCTTGCACCAACCCGTGTTGGCGCGGTCACGGATTTTAACCTCGGTTGGCGACGTGGGTCAGTGCTGAACCGGCTGTCGGAAGAGCGGCCCGACGCATCGGCAGCTCTTGCGAAAGCGGCGCGGGAGGCGCGCGCAGCCTTCGGTGATGAGGCCGACAAGCAACTTGGAGAGACATTGGCGATTGTAGCCGGTGCCGCAAAGGAACTCGGTATTCCTGTCGGTGACCATGTCAAGGCGATGCTGGACGCCCATTCTGTAACTTTCAGCGGTGGAACCATCTCCCTCCATGACGAAGATGGCATCCCGTTACGAGGCCTTGGCATAGGGTCAACCCGCCTGCTGATTGCGGGACTGCTTCGGAAGGCCGCAGCGCAATCGACCATTGTTCTCATTGATGAACTGGAACACGGACTGGAACCGCATAGGATCATTCGGTTTCTAGGCTCGCTCGGTGCGAAAGAGCCGGTTCCGCCGCTTCAAGCCTTCGTTACGACCCATTCGCCCGTTGCCCTACAGGAATTGTCAGGTGATCAGCTCCATGTGGTCCGAGCAGAGGGTGAAAAACACCAGGTGCTGAATGTCGGGACAGCCGATGAGGTTCAGAGCACGATACGACTGTATCCAGATGCATTCCTTGCCCCCTCGGTGGTCATCTGTGAGGGAGCCAGTGAAGTCGGCCTTGTTCGGGGAATTGACCAATATTGGTCGGCGAATGGCTACACCGCGATGACCGCGCTTGGAGTTGCATTGGTTGATTGTGGCGGGGGCGACTCCGATAGGCCGTTCCACCGAGCGGCAGCCTTCGGAGCACTTGGTTATCGGGCGGCGGTCATCCGCGACGACGACAAGAAGCCAACCGAGGATGTGGAAAATAAATTCAAGAAGAAGGGGGGACTGGTCATCGCGTGGCGCGATGGCCGTGCGCTTGAGGATGAACTGTTCGCAAGTCTATCCGTCGCAGGCGTCGAAGGGATGATAAAGCGCGCCATCGAGTTCCATGGCGAAGAACTTGTCGACGAGCACATCAAATCGGCATCGAAAAACGCGAAGAACCTCAACGGCATCCTGACGGAACCTCTTATCGACGGCTCATTCACTGCTGAGAGCCGCACCATCCTTGGTATCGCAGCCCGAACAAAGAAAGCCGGATGGTTCAAATCGGTCACCAAGATGGAAGCCGTCGCACGCGATATCGTCGGCCCTGATCTGGAAAATGCAGATTCTGGGTTTCGGGCTCTTGTGGAAGATATCTTCGCTTGGATCGACAATGCCGAAACCTGACGTCGATCTGTTGGCGATTGACCGGGGAACCGTGACTGCGCCTGCCGGATGTGGCAAGACGCATCTCATCGCCGATGCCCTGACGCGACATGACGGGGCGAAGCCCATTCTCATTCTGACGCATACCAATGCTGGCGTCGTTGCTTTGCGCGCCCGTCTTGACCGCGCAGGGGTCTCCTCCAGCGCCTACAGGCTGTCCACCATAGATGGGTGGGCCATGCGGCTCGTATCGACCTTTCCGGCACGTAGCACATGCGACCCGAAGCTCCTGGCTCTGGCCCAGCCAAGGACGGATTATCCGAAAATTCGTGTCGCGGCGTTCAATCTATTGAAGTCCGGGCACATCAATGACGTCCTGGCCGCAACCTATACCCGCCTGATCGTGGACGAATATCAGGACTGTTCGATCCGCCAGCACGCCATTGTCGCCTATGCGGCACAAACCTTGCCGACCTGCCTGCTTGGCGATCCCATGCAGGCCATTTTCGGATTTGGCGGTGACGACCTAGCGAAGTGGGATGAGCAGGTATGTCGCCACTTTCCAATTGTGGGACAGCTATCCACTCCGTGGCGCTGGATCAACGCCGGAGCGGAGCCATTGGGGCGTTGGCTTCTTGATGTTCGAGGACGACTTTCCCGTGGCGAGCCCGTGGACCTTCGAACCGGTCCCCCTGGTGTAAATTGGGTCGAGTTGGACGGTACTGAAGATCATCAACGGCGGCTAAAAGCAGGGCAGTTCCGACCTCCAGGTGGCGATGGCTGCGTCCTGATTATCGGCGACAGCACAAATCCAGACGGGCAACGGCAATTTGCCAGTCAAACGCCCGGCGCAGTGACGGTTGAAGCCGTCGATATGAGAGACCTCATATCTTTCGCCCAAAACCTGAACCTCAGTGCACCCGATGCTCTGGACCGAGTTGTCAATTTTGCCCAGAGCGTGATGACCAGCGTAGGAGCCACGGACTTCCTTCGACGTATTCAGTCCCTGATCCGCGGGACCGCCAGGAATCAGGCCAACGACGCAGAGAATGCAGCTCTCGCCTTTGTTCGCGCTCCATCACATCGTGCCGCCGTGGACCTTCTGGTGGAGATAAACAAGCAGGGCGGTGTACGAACCCATCGCCCCGCCATCCTCCGGGCCTGCATCAAGGCCCTTCAATCAGCGGATGGGGCGAACGGCAATTCCTTCCTCGACGCCGCGATCCGCATGCGCGAGCAGAATCGCCTTATTGGCCGTCCGCTGCCCAAGCGTGCCGTGGGCAGCACGCTCCTTCTGAAGGGGCTGGAGGCGGAGGTTGCCGTAATCCTCAATGCCGCAGACCTCGATGCGCGAAATCTATATGTCGCGATGACGCGTGGATCGAAGGCCGTAATTGTCTGCGCTCCATCGCCGGTGCTGGCTCCTCGGCTTTGAGCAAAATCAATGCCGCTATATAGAGCAATTTACGCCACATATTGCGACATATGCTTGCATAGCATATGTCGCATAAATAAGATCATCGCCATCTGTAGGGTAAGAACGAATATCCCTGGCTGAGCCCTTACTGCCAACGCTCTGAATTCCGCACCCGGCAAGTATTTATACGCCCGCCTTCCCCGGTGACGGCAAGACTCTTGCGCCGTAGCGTTTCGTCGTTTTCTTGGATAGCTGGTCTTCACCGATGGAGCCAGCCATGTCCGCAACCAAGATCCTCTGGGGCCAGATCGTCGTCGTTCTGCTGATCATGCTCGCCACCACCTGGGGAGCCACGGAATGGACGGCGTGGCGGCTGGGGTTCCAGCCACAGCTGGGGGCACCGTGGTTCACCGTGCTCGGCTGGCCGGTCTATCATCCGCCGATCTTCTTCTGGTGGTGGTTCGTCTACGATGCCTATGCACCCGACATCTTCGCCGAAGGCGGCCTGATCGCCGCTTCCGGCGGCATCCTCTCGGTGGCGCTGGCTATCGCCATGTCGGTGTGGCGCGCGCGAGAGGCACGCAATGCAGAAACCTACGGTTCGGCCCGCTGGGCCAGCCGGGAAGAGGTGGAAGCGGCCGACCTGCTCGGCCCCGACGGGGTGGTGCTGGGGAAATGGGACCGGGATTACCTGCGCCACGACGGGCCGGAGCATGTGCTGTGTTTCGCCCCCACCCGTTCCGGCAAGGGCGTCGGCCTGGTGGTGCCGACCCTGCTGACCTGGCCAGGCTCGGCCATCATCCACGACATCAAGGGCGAGAACTGGCGGATTACCGCCGGCTTCCGCTCACGATTCGGTCGCGTGCTGCTATTCGATCCGACCAACCCGGACTCCGCCGCCTACAATCCGCTGCTGGAGGTGCGGCGCGGCGAATGGGAAGTGCGCGACGTGCAAAACGTCGCCGACGTTCTGGTCGATCCCGAAGGCTCGCTGGAGCGGCGGAACCATTGGGAAAAGACCAGCCATGCCCTGCTGGTCGGCGCCATCCTGCATGTGCTGTATGCCGAGAAGGACAAGACTCTCGCCGGCGTCGCCGCCTTCCTGTCCGATCCGAAACGCCCCATTGAATCGACACTGAAGGCGATGATGAGCACCCGGCATCTCGGCGAATCCGGCGTTCATCCGGTGGTCGCCTCCGCCGCCCGCGAACTTTTGAACAAGTCGGACAACGAGCGCTCCGGCGTGCTGTCCACCGCCATGTCGTTCCTCGGCCTCTACCGCGACCCGGTGGTGGCCCAGGTCACCCGCCGCTGCGACTGGCGCATCGCCGACCTAGTGGAGGACAAACACCCGGCCACCCTCTATCTGGTGGTGCCACCCTCGGACATCAGCCGGACCAAGCCCCTGATCCGCCTGGTGCTCAACCAGATCGGCCGCCGCCTGACCGAGGATCTCGACGCCAAGGACCATCGGCATAGACTGTTGCTGATGCTGGACGAGTTTCCCGCCCTGGGGCGCCTCGATTTCTTCGAATCGGCGCTGGCCTTCATGGCCGGGTATGGCATCAAAAGCTTCCTGATCGCCCAGTCGTTGAACCAGATCGAGAAGGCCTACGGCCCCAACAACTCCATCCTCGACAACTGCCACGTCCGGGTCAGCTTCGCCACCAACGACGAACGCACCGCCAAGCGGGTTTCCGACGCCTTGGGCATGGCCACCGAACTGCGCGCCATGAAGAACTATGCCGGCAGCCGCCTGTCGCCTTGGCTCGGCCATCTGATGGTCAGCCGCCAGGAAACCGCCCGGCCGCTGCTGACCCCCGGCGAGATGATGCAGCTTCCCCCCGACGACGAAATCGTCATGGTCTCGGGCATCCCGCCGGTACGGGCGAAGAAGGCGCGCTATTACCAGGACACCCGCTTCCGGGAGCGCCTGCTTCCCTCGCCCAACCCAGCACGGCCGGAAACAGCCTGCGCGGACGACTGGAGCGGGCACCCGCTGCCGCTTCGTCCAGAAGTCACCGATCCGACACCAGCGGCAGACAGCAAGGACGATGAGGATCAGACCGGGTCCGAGCATCGTCTGCAACCCGAATTGTCCCGAACCAGGACGGTCGAGAAGAAGGAGCCATTGGACGACGAGTTCTCGCCCGACATCGAGGAGACAGATGACGACGCGGCGAGGATCGACAGGATGAACAAAATGATGCGGGGGATCGCCCGGCAGGCCTCCCTCGACCCCGCCGACGGCATCGATCTGTGAGGCGCCAATGAACCGACCCCAGAAAAAAGCCCAGATGTCGGTCTATCTCGACCCGGAGGTCATGCGGATTCTGGCCGCCTATGCCGCCCGCCGAGGGCAGCCGCAATCGTTGATCGCCGAAGCCGCCATCACCTCCTTCCTATCGCCGGACGCCGACGAACAGCGCGAAGCCGCCATCGCCAAACGCCTGGACCAGATCGACCGGCGGCTGCTACGCCTGGAACGCGATGTCGGCATTGGCGTCGAGACCCTGGCGTTGTTCATCCGCTTCTGGCTGACCACCAATCCCCCCTTGCCGGAACCGGCGGCACAGGCGGCCCGAGCCAAGGCCGGTGAGCGCTACGACGGCTTCATGGCGGCACTGGGCCGACGCCTAGCCCAGGGGCCGAAGCTGCGGCAGGAAATCCCGCAGGATGTTGAGGCCGAGGTGTAAGCGAGGCATTCGATGATCGAAAGAATATCTCCTTTGGCAAAGCTTCGTTTATGGATGTTACTCCCAGGTTTTTGCCTCTGGAATGTTGGCTGACCGCAGGCCTGCGGTCTTAATCTCACTAACTTTTGCTTCTGCCATCTTGACGGCTTTTTCGCTGGCTTCCCGCTCCCCGGTCAGATCGATGAGTTGCTTCTGCAAGCGGACAATGTCGTAGTCACGCCATACGACATAACCCATGCGAGCGACGCAAAGGGTAAAAAGGCCGCCGATGACAGATGCGCTTGCAGTCTCAGCGAGGTGGCTTGTCGTCAGGCCGTTCTTTCCAACCATAACGGCGACAATTAGGGCAACGATGGCGGCGCCGTGAGCTACCAAGATGATTAGGTATTCTCGGGTTACGGCCACAACGCTCGCTGTCAGCTTTTTACGCTCGGAGACCTCAAGATTCTTCCATTCGAGGGAGGGCATACCCCTGTTCAGGCGCACAAATACGGCCGCCGCCATGATCGACAGGCTGACGATCATCGGCTGGGTGGCTGCGGTTAAAGCGGCGGCATCAACGTAACAGCCAAACGCCGCTGCTCCTGCACCCATGAGCACCACTGTGGCAAATAGGATCATTCGGCCTGAATTTTTCCGTCATGAACAAAACGAGAATACACCTCTTGGAGCTGGTCCGCCACATTGTCAAATTCAAGGAAATTGCTTCCCTCGTGGGCAAGGCTGAACGGCATCCGAGTCCTCAGAATGGCATCCTCGTCGGAGACCTTACCATCTTTGCCTTCAATCTGAACCTTGCCCTCGGTCATGTCCGCCAAATCGTTAGCGATTTGCTTAAGCTTCTCGCGGGATTGGGCTGTGCGCCTCCCCCGGACTTTCACGGAAGCGTCCACAGCGAGATATTCATCAGGACCAAGGCTGTCCAAGAGAGATTGGGTGCGCGTTTGCCCAAAAAGAGCCTCGACGACGGGAACGGCCTGGGCGAACTCGACAAAACGGTCGGCCACCCTTCGCGCAGTGGCAACAACGCCCCCCTCGGTTGGCGGTTGCGCTGGGGCGACCGTCATTGGTGCGGCGCCGCCACTCACACGCAAGCTGCGAATGTCTCCGATATCACCTGCAAACTGTGCGCGATCAAACTCAGCCTGGAGATTGAAGGTTGACCCTGCTGGAAGTGCTCCGGTCCGGTTGGCGAGCAGCCATCCCAGATAGTCCTTCAAGTGATCGGCCGTCATTGACTGTGTCTTTACGAAAAAGAGATGATCTCCAATTGCGAGCCAATAAATCATTCCACGCACAAACTGGGAACCCTGGGGCGCGCTTCTTTCATTCAGGCTGAAAATTTCAGCAACAGTCAAATTGGAAAGCTGAACTTGAGACGCCCGTAGCTCTAGGAGTGCCTGGAACCCACCATCTTGGATAAGGCACATCTCACCAAATACCGCGCTTGCCAGATCAGCCACTTTGTTGAGAACAATTTGACGGCCATCGGGGGCAGTGAGGGCGTATACGCGATCTTGCGCTCTTTGCCAAAGTGCCGTGCCGCTCGCGTCAACTTGCGACAGGGCATTTCGGCAAAGCGCATCTAGCTTTGCGAGCCGCTGCCCCCCAGCTTGGGCAGAAAAACGGCGATAATGGACCATATGGTAAGACGTTGCCATGGAGCCCCCTAAGGTCGCGACTGACTAAAGCCAATGGTGCTATCTGATTGCGGGATTAATGCACTAGTGGCGTAAATTCAGTATCTTAAAACCTTGAGATGCGGTCAATTGAACTCCACCATTTGCCGCTCTTGCAAATGTCAACCACCTGGAATGTTCCGACCGTGATCCGTGTGGGGAAATGGGTGATGACAATCTGAGAAAGGCGGCGCATTGGGGCACAGATACTCAATGTCCGTTTGTTTATCCAAACTTCAGCTAACGGTATATCCCTTTCCGGCCCATCCCTGTCGTCAGCCTTTGGCGAGGTCGCCCCCTAAGCCAGTCATCGGGCATCCCCACTCCAGACATCAAACCGCGACGCCTTTCGCATTTGCCCCCAGCAAGTATTTTCTCGCCCCCCTACGCCGAGCCTTTACGCCACGTAGAAGCTTGTTGCGTCTGAACATTTCCTGCTTCTTCTAATTATCCCCGTCGCCAGTCCCAAGCCTGTGGACCGGCCCTGAACGGGGATGATCATGGCCGCTGCCCCCTCCCATTCCGAAACCTTCCTGCGCAGCGCCCGCATGCTGCGCACGGCGCTGGGACCGGCCATTGCTGCCTTCCTGGAAGACCCGGGAATCGTCGAGGTGATGCTCAACCCCGACGGCCGGCTGTGGGTGGACCGCCTGTCGGACGGGCTGGAGGACACCGGCGCCACCCTGTCACCGACTGACGGCGAACGCATCGTCCGTCTGGTTGCTCACCATGTCGGCGCCGAGGTCCATGCTGCCGCGCCCCGCATTTCCGCCGAACTCCCCGAGACCGGCGAACGCTTCGAGGGCCTACTGCCGCCCGTGGTCACGGCCCCCGCCTTCGCCATCCGCAAACCGGCGGTAGCGGTGTTCACCCTCGACGACTATGCCACCACCGGAATCATGACCACCGTGCAGGCGGCAATCCTTCGTCGGGCTGTCGCCGCCCGCAAGAACATCCTGGTCGCCGGAGGCACTTCCACCGGCAAGACCACGCTGACCAACGCCCTGCTGGCCGAGATCGCCGGCACCGCCGATCGCGTGGTGCTGATCGAGGACACCCGCGAACTGCAATGCCGGGCGCCCAACCTGGTGGCGCTCAGGACCAAGGACGGCGTTGCCTCGCTCTCCGACCTGGTCCGTTCCTCCCTGCGCCTGCGGCCCGACCGCATTCCCATCGGCGAAGTGCGCGGCGCCGAGGCCCTCGACCTGCTCAAGGCCTGGGGCACCGGCCATCCTGGCGGCATCGGCACCATCCATGCCGGCTCCGCCATCGGCACGCTGCGCCGTCTCGAGCAGCTCATCCAGGAAGCGGTGGTCACCGTGCCCAAGGCGCTGATCGCCGAGACCATCGACATCGTCGCCGTCCTGTCCGGGCGGGGTTCCCAGCGCCGCCTCGCCGAATTGGCCGAGGTCGCCGGCCTCGACCCCGCCACCGGCGATTACCGCGTCATTCCCGCAGGAGAAACCCCATGATCCGTTTCCCCATCCGCATCCATCGCTCTGCTGCCAGCATCGCCACGGTGGCTGTCATAGCCGTGGCCCTGGCGCCCTCGGCCTACGCCTCGGGGTCCGCCATGCCGTGGGAGACGCCGCTGGAGCAGATCCTGGAATCGGTGCAGGGGCCGGTGGCCAAGATCATCTCGGTGATCATCATCACCGTTACCGGCCTGACGCTAGCCTTCGGCGACAGCAGCGGAGGGTTCCGCCGCCTCATCCAAGTCGTCTTCGGCCTCTCCATCGCCTTCGCCGCCAGTTCGTTCTTCCTGTCGTTCTTCTCGTTCAGCGGCGGGGTGCTGGTGTGATGTCGGCCGCCGACCCCATCCCCGGCTTCTTCGTCCCGGTCCACCGGGCGCTGACCGAACCGATCCTGCTGGGCGGGGCGCCGCGCGCCGTGGCCATCGCCAACGGCACCCTGGCCGCCGCCATCGCGCTGGGCCTACGCCTGTGGGTGCCCGGGCTGGCGCTGTGGCTGCTCGGGCATGCCGCCGCCGTCTGGGCCGCCAAGCGCGATCCCCAGTTCGTCGAGGTGGTGCGCCGCCACCTCCGTTATCCCGCGTACCTCCGGGTGTGAGCGATGTTGAACCTCGCCGAATACCGCCATCACCCCGCCGGCCTCGCCGACTTCCTGCCCTGGGCGGCGCTGGTCGCCCCCGGCGTGGTGCTCAACAAGGACGGCTCGTTCCAGCGCACCGCCCGGTTCCGCGGCCCCGACCTCGATTCCGCCACGCCCGCCGAACTGATCGGCGTCACCGCCCGGCTCAACAACGCGCTGCGGCGCCTGGGGTCCGGCTGGGCATTGTTCGTCGAGGCCCAGCGCCTGCCCTCCACCGACTACCCGGAGAGCACCTTCCCCGACCCGGCCTCGGCCCTGATCGATTTGGAACGCCAGGACGGCTTCGAGCAGGCCGGAATCCATTTCGAGAGCCGCTATTTCCTCACCCTCCTGTGGCTGCCGCCGGCCGAGGAGGTGGGACTGGCCGAAAGCTGGCTCTACGAGGGCAAGTCCAAGACCGGGATCGATCCGTGGGAATTGCTGCGCGGCTTCATCGACCGCACCGACCGCATCCTGCAACTGATCGAGGGCTTCGTCCCGGAAATCGGCTGGCTCGACGACGCCGAGACGCTCACCACCCTGCACTCCTGCATCTCGACCAAGGCGCAGGCCGTCCGGGTCCCCGAGATCCCGATGTACCTGGACGTGCTGCTGGCCGACCAGCCGCTGACCGGTGGGCTGGAGCCTCACCTGGGCAAGGCCCACCTGCGCACTCTGACCGTCGAGGGCTTCCCCACCGCCACCCATCCCGGCATCCTCGACGACCTCAACCGCCTCGCCTTTCCCTACCGCTGGTCCACCCGCGCCCTGCTGCTCGACAAGACCGAGGCAGTGAAGCTGCTCACCAGGATCAGGCGGCAGTGGTTCGCCAAGCGCAAGTCGGTCGCCGCCATCCTCAAGGAGGTGATGACCAACGAGGCCTCGGTGCTGGTCGATTCCGACGCCGCCAACAAAGCGGCCGACGCCGATGCGGCGCTACAGGAACTGGGCGCCGACGACGTCGGGCAGGCCTACATCACCGCCACGGTGACGGTGTGGGACGACGATGTCGGCCTCGCCGCCGAAAAACTGCGCCTGGTCGAAAAGGTCATCCAGGGCCGCGACTTCACCTGCATGGTGGAGTCCTTGAACGCGGTGGAGGCCTGGCTCGGCTCGCTGCCCGGCCACGTCTACGCCAATGTCCGCCAGCCGCCGGTCAGCACCTTGAACCTGGCCCATATGATCCCGCTGTCGGCGATGTGGGCCGGGCCGGAACGGGACGAGCATCTCCAGGCCCCGCCGCTGTTTTTCGGCAAGACCGAGGGCTCGACGCCGTTCCGCTTCTGCCTGCATGTCGGCGATGTCGGCCACGTCCTGATCGTCGGCCCGACCGGTGCCGGCAAATCGGTGCTGCTGGCCCTGATGGCGTTGCAGTTCCGCCGGTATCGCCACTCCCAGATCTTCGCCTTCGATTTCGGCGGTTCGATCCGCGCCGCGGCGCTCGCCATGGGCGGCGACTGGCACGACCTCGGCGGCGGGCTGTCCGCCGGTTCCGAGCACCCGGTCGCCCTGCAACCGCTGGCGCGGATCGACGACCCGGCCGAGCGGGCCTGGGCGGCGGGGTGGGTGGCGGCGATCCTGGCCCGGGAAGGGGTGAAGGTGGATGCCGCCGTCAAGGAGCATGTGTGGTCGGCCCTCGACTCCCTGGCCTCCTCGCCGATCAATGAGCGCACCATCACCGGCCTCGCCGTGCTGCTGCAATCCGCCACGCTGAAGCAGGCGCTGCAACCTTATTGCGTCGGCGGTCCCTTCGGTCGGCTGCTCGACGCCGAATCCGAACGGCTGGGCGAGGCCGGTGTCCAGGTCTTCGAGACCGAGGGGCTGATCGGCACCGGTGCCGCTTCCGCCGTACTCACCTATCTGTTCCACCGCATCGAGGGCCGGCTCGACGGCCGCCCGACATTGCTGATCATCGACGAGGGCTGGCTGGTCCTCGACGACCCGGTCTTCACCGGCCAGCTTCGCGAATGGCTGAAGACGCTGAGGAAGAAGAACGCGAGCGTCATCTTCGCCACCCAGTCGCTGTCCGACATCGCCGACAGCGCCATCGCCCCGGCCATCGTCGAGAGCTGCCCGACCCGTCTCTTCCTGCCCAACGAGCGCGCCATCGAGCCGCAGATCACCGCCATCTACCGCCGCTTCGGCCTCAACGACCGCCAGATCGAAATCATCGCCCGCGCCACGCCCAAGCGCGACTATTACTGCCAGTCGCGGCGCGGCAATCGCCTGTTCGAGCTGGGCCTGGGGCCGGTGGCCCTGGCCTTCTGCGCTGCCTCGGCCAAGGCCGACCATACCGCCATGGAAAAGGTGCAGGCCAAACACGGCCGCGAGGACTTCGCCGCTGCCTGGCTGCGCGAGCACCGCCTCGACTGGGCCGCCGATCTCATCCCTGACCTGACCAACCTGGAGGCATCGCCATGAAGCTTCGCTTGGCGGGCTGCCGCCCGCGCCCGCTCGGGGCCACGAGGCCCCGAACCCCGATCGTTCTTGCCGTCGTCGCGATGCTGGCGGCACCTGTGGCGCCACCACTCCCGGCGCTCGCCCTGACCGTCTTCGACCCCAGCAACTACGCCCAGAACGTGCTTCAGGCCGCCCGCGCGTTGGAGCAGATCAACAATCAGATCACCTCGCTGGCCAACGAAGCCCAGATGCTGACCAACCAGGCCAGGAATCTGGAGAGCTTGCCCACCTCGACGCTGTCTCAACTCCTGACGTCCGTCCAGCGGACTCAATCCCTGATCGCCCAGGCCCAGAACCTCGCCTACGACGTCCAGCGGATCGAGGCGGCATTCGCCGGCACCTATGGTGCGGCCTCCACCTCCGCTGCCGATGCCGACCTCGTCGCCTCCGCACAGGATCGCTGGCGGGCCTCGGTCGGTGCCTTCGAGGATTCCCTGAAGGTCCAGGCCGGAACCGTCGGCAACATCGACGCCAACACCAACGCCATGACCTCCCTGGTTTCGGCCAGCCAATCGGCTTCCGGTGCTTTGCAGGCGGCCCAGGCAGGCAACCAGTTGCTCGCCCTCCAGTCGCAGCAGCTTTCCGACCTCACCGCCCTGCTGGCGGCCCAGGCCCGCGCCGACGCCCTGGAACAGGCCCGTGCTGCCAGCGCCGAAGCCCAGGGGCAGGAACAGTACCGCCGTTTTTCCACCCGCAGCGGCTACACCCCGCACGATGTCACCATGTTCGGGGAGTGACCCGCCATGGACAATGTCGGAATCATCGACACCTTCCTCAACACTTTCACCACCTATATCGACAGCGGCTTCGGCCTGCTGAACGGCGAGATCGCCTTCCTGTCCTCGACGCTGATCGCCCTCGACATCACCCTGGCCGGCCTGTTCTGGGCCTGGGGCGCCGACGAGGACATCATCCAGCGTCTGGTCAAGAAGACCCAGTCCATCGGTTTCTTCGCCTTCGTCATCGGCAATTTCAACGGCCTCGCCAAGATCCTGTTCAACAGTTTCGCCGGTCTCGGCCTGCTGGCCGGTGGATCTTCGATCAACACCACCGAGTTCCTCCGCCCCGGCCGGTTGGCCCAGGTCGGCCTGGATGCCGGGCAGCCGCTTCTGGATGCCGCCAGTGCCCTGGTGGGACCGGTCGCCATCTTCACCAACGCCATCCAGATCGCCGTGCTGATGGTGTCCTGGCTGATCGTGCTGGTCGCCTTCTTCATCCTCGCCGTCCAGCTTTTCGTCACCCTGATCGAATTCAAGCTGACCACCCTGGCCGGCTTCGTGCTGGTGCCCTTCGCCCTGTTCAACAAGACCGCCTTCCTGGCCGAGAAGGTGTTGGGCAACATCGTCGCCTCGGGCATCAAGGTCATGGTGCTGGCCGTCATCGTCGGCATCGGCACCGGCCTGTTCTCCCAATTCACCACCAGTTACGGCACCAACCAGCCGACCATCGAACAGACATTGTCGGTGGTGCTGGCGGCGCTCGCCCTGCTGGGCCTGGGCATCTTCGGCCCCGGCATCGCCACCGGGCTGGTTTCCGGAGCGCCGCAACTCGGTGCCGGGGCCGCCGTGGGAACCGGCCTTGCGGTCGCGGGAGCCGCCGTCGGTGCCGGAGCGGCATTGGCGGGCGGTGGCGCGGCGCTGGCCGGAGCCGGACGGGCGACCGCCGCGGCCGCGCGGGGCGTCGCCCATGCCGCTGGGGCTGCTTCTTCCGCCTATGGCTTGGCATCGGCCGGACAATCCGGCATGGCGGGGGTGGCATCCGGTCTGGGCGGCATCGGCAAGGCGGCGGGCGGCGCCATGGCCGCACCGGTCAGGCAGGCGGCGAAAGGCGCGGCCGACAGCCTGAAGGAACGTTTCCAGGCTGGTGCCCGCTCTGCCTTCACCGCCACCGGCGGCAGCTCGACCATGGGCTCCACCACTGAGCCCGCCAACAGCAATGCCCCAGGCCAGACGTCATCACCGCCGGACTGGGCCAAACGCATGCGCCGCAACCAGGCCATGAACCATGGAATCTCCGCCGTCGCCCATGCCGTCCGCTCGGGCGACAGCGCCGGCGGCGGTCATTCCGTCGATCTTTCCGAAAGGGGCCACTGATGTTCACCCGACCCTCGGTGCGCTATGGCCGCACCCCCGAGCCCGAAACACCGTATCAAAAAGCTGCCCAAGTCTGGGACGAGCGCATCGGCTCGGCCCGGGTCCAGGCCAGGAACTGGCGGCTGATGGCGTTCGGATCGCTGATCCTGTCCGCCGGGCTGACCGGCGGCCTGTTTTGGCAACTGGCGCGGGGCACGGTGGTGCCGTGGGTGGTGCAGGTGGACAAATTGGGGGAAGCCCAGGCCGTCACCCCGGCGCAAGTCCATTACCAGCCCACCGATCCCCAGATCGCTTGGTATCTGGCCCGCTTCATCGAGTGGGTGCGGAGCGTCCCGGCAGATCCGGTCATCGTCCGCCAAAACTGGCTTCGGGCCTACGACTTCACTACCACCACCGGGGCGACGGCACTCAACGACTATGCCCGTGCCGACGATCCCTTCGCCAAGATCGGCAAGCAACAGGTTGCGGTGGAGGTCTCCAGCGTCATCCGCGCCTCGCCATCCAGCTTCCGCGTCGCCTGGGTCCAGCGCCGCTACCAGGACGGCGTGCTCGCCGACACCACTCGCTGGTCGGCGATCCTGTCCGTGCAAGTCCAGATGCCCCACGACGCCGATCACCTGCGCAGGAACCCGCTCGGCATCCATGTCATCGCCATCAACTGGTCCAAGGAGTTGGGACAATGACCCTCTTCCGCAAAGCCGTGTTTCCGGCCCTGCTCATCCCCGGATTGTTGCTGGCCGCTTGCGCCAACAGAATGCCGCCGCCAGAGATTCAATACGACACCGCCGTTCCAGCCGTCCGGGTCATCGATCCGCCGCCGCCGGTCACGGTGGTGCCGATCCCCGAGCCCTTGCCGTTACCTGGACAATTGCTGCCGGTGGTCGAGGCCAAGGCTCCACCGGAACCGGCCAATCCCACCCTGAGGGTCAACCAGGCCAACGCCGCCGCCCGCGTCCAGCCGGCACGCGACGGTTTTCTCAATGCGATCCAGGTCTACCCCTATTCCACCGGTGCCCTCTATCAGGTCTACGCCGCCCCCGGACAGGTCACCGACATTGCCCTGCAAGAGGGCGAGCAACTGGTGGGCTCCGGCCCGGTCGCCGTCGGCGACACCGTGCGCTGGATCATCGGCGACACCGAAAGCGGCACGGGGACGGCGAAGAAAATCCACATCCTGGTCAAGCCGACCCGCCCGGACATCAAGACCAACCTGGTCATCAACACCGACCGCCGCACCTACCACCTGGAACTGCGCGCTACCGCCAAGACCTATCTGGCCTCGGTGTCTTGGGCATATCCCGAGGACCAGCTCATCGCGCTGCGGCGCCAGAACCAGGAGGCGGAGGCCCATCAACCCATCGCCTCCGGAATCGACATCACCACGCTCAACTTCCGCTACGCCATCGACGGCGATTCCGTCCCCTGGAAGCCGCTACGTACCTTCGACGACGGAAAGAAAGTCTACATCGAATTCCCGTCGGGCATCGCCCAAGGCGAAATGCCGCCGCTGTTCGTCGTCGGGCCGACCGGCAGCGGCGATCTGGTCAATTACCGGGTACGGCGCAACTACCTGATCATCGACCGGCTATTCGCCGCCGCCGAGTTGCGGATGGGCGACGGGGACAGCGAACGCCGTGTCCGCATCTCCCGCACCGACGGAAAATCTCGGTCATGAGCACGAATTCCCCAACCCCAAAGACGGAACCGAACCTGCGCCTGCGGGCCGAGCCGCCGCGTGTGACCCGGCTGTCGCGCCGGGCACTGATGATGCTGGGCGGCCTCTCCGCCCTGGCCGTCGCCGCCGCCCTGGGATACGGCCTGCAAAGTCGCGAGCGCGTCGAATCATACCCGGAACTTCTGGGGACACAGAACCGTCTCGCGGCGGAAGGTCTGGCCGGACTGCCGCGCGACTACACCGCGATCCCCAGGCTCGGCCCGGCGCTGCCCGGCGATCTCGGGAAACCGATCCTCAACGCCCAGAATCAGGGCAAGCCGATGACGGTTCCTGGGCAGGGCCCCGACCAAGCCGGGCAACGTCTCTTCCAGGAAACCGAAGCGGCCCGGATCAGTCGCCTGTTCACCCAAACCACGCGGCAAGCGCAGAATACGGCCCAGACGCAGCGATCGGACAGCATCCCATCGGCCACATCGGAAACGGCACTTCCCGTCGATGCCGGGGCGGCCCAGAACATGCAGGATCGCAAATTGGCTTTCGTCAACGGCACGGCGGACCGCCGCATTGTCGCCCCCGATCGCCTGACCGAGCCGGCTTCACCCAATATCATCCAGGCCGGCACCGTGATTCCGGCGGCATTGATCACCGGCATCCGCTCCGACCTGCCCGGCCAGATCACCGCCCAGGTCACCGAATCGGTCTATGACAGCCCGACCGGGCACACCCTGCTGATCCCGCAGGGAGCCCGGCTGATCGGCCAGTACGACAGCTCGGTCGCCTTCGGCCAATCCCGCGTGCTGCTGGTCTGGACCCGCCTGATCCTGCCCAACGGCAAATCCATCGTCCTGGAACGCCAGCCCGGTACCGACGTCCAGGGCTATGCCGGACTGGAAGACGATGTCGATTACCACTGGGGCACCCTGTTCAAGGGGGCCCTGCTGTCCACCCTCTTGAGCGTGGGTGCCGAGGCGAGATCGTCCGGCGAGGACGACGCCATCACCCGTGCCCTGCGCCAGGGCGCCTCCAACAGCGCCAGCCAGACCGGCCAGCAGATCGTCCAGCGCCAGCTCAACATCCAGCCGACCTTGACCATCCGGCCCGGCTTCCCAGTCCGGATCATCGCCACCCGCGACCTCGTCCTTGAACCGTATGGAGAGTGACCATGGCCACGCTGAAGCTTACCAGCATCCCCGACGACAAGCCGGTCAAGCTGACCATCGAACTGTCGGCGGCGCTCTATCGCGACCTGACCGCTTACGCCGAGGCGATTGGCCGACAGAGTCGTCAGGCCGGTCCCGAGCCAGCCAAGCTGATCGCACCGATGATCCAGCGATTCATGACCACCGACCGGGTGTTCGCGAAAATCCGGCGAAGCCCAAATCAGCCCGGGCCGGAATCGGCCGCGAGATCCGGATAACGCTCGCCAAGCATTTCAAGGAATGGGCCCAAGGCAGGATTGCCGTTGGACGGCCGCCAGCAAGCGCGGAAGTTGAGCCGCGCCGGGGCCTGGGCGTCATAAACCTCGCGGAAAACAACCCCAGGATAGACGGCTCCGGTCACGCCTTCCAATGCCAGCAATATTCCCCAGCCGGCACCGACCAACGTCAGCAAACCGTCGATCGCCACGTCGTGATGGAACAGATCGCAGGAATCAGAGCCCCCCATCCTGCTGGACAACAGCTTGAGGAATTCCGGTCCAACCCCTCGCCGTGGCAACAACAGCGTTTCACATTCCAGATCGCTCCAATGAATGACCTCATGGTCGCGGAGCGGATGGTCCTCCGGGATGGCGGCAACCACACGCTCGCCCCAAACCGGCAGCGACTTGCCCTCGCACTTGGCGGCGCCCTCCACCAGGAAGGCCACGTCAACGACAGAGCTGGCCAGATACGAAATCAGTTGCTCACTGGATCCATCGACCAAACCGGTAGTGACTTCGGGGAAACGGCGGCGATGTTCGATGAGTGTCGCCCGGAGATTTCCGGCTGAGGCCGGAGACTGGACACCGATGGACAACCGGCCACCCTCTCGCCCGGATCGGCCTTTGAAACGGATGGCGATGGAGTCGATTTCCTCAAGGATATGACGTGCGGCATCAAGGAATTCCCGGCCATCCGCAGTCGGCCACGATCCGCCGTTGGTGCGTTCGAACAGTTTGATGCCCAACCGGTACTCAAGGGTGCGCAGCCTCCGGCTGAGCGTCGGCTGACGGACCCGAAGGGTTTCGGCGGCCTTGCGAAAGCTACGGTGCGCAGACGCGACGACAGCCCATTTCATGTCTCTGAGATCGAACATGCATGCCACCATCAATGTGCAATGTCACGTCCCATCCCACTAAAGATAACGCCAGACCTTCACGGCCGACAGTATCAATATCGTTGCCAATAGCGGCAACAAAATGGCGCTGGGAATAACACTCACCAGCAGGCCGCCGATAAAGGCTCCCACCACCGACCCGACAACCATCGACGCCAGAAAGGGACGGTTCTGCCCGAGGACAGCGAAGCTGGCGTTCCGGCTATAGCGGGAAAAGCCGACAATCATGGTCGGCAGGCTGACCGCAAGCGACAAGCTGCCCGATAATTTGACATCGCACCCGAACAACAGGACCAAGGTGGGGATGAGCAACTCACCTCCAGCCACCCCCAGCAAAGACGCAATAACGCCGATCATGAATCCGGCCAGAATACCGATGCCGATTTGAGCATAGCCCACGAGCAGCGGATGTCCCTGGCCGGAGGCGTCGTGACCGAACAGCAGCGCCCCGGCGATCAGGACCAGCAACACGGCAATGATACGGTGGAGCGCTTCGGATTTCAGACGCATGGCCCAACTCGCTCCGCACCAAGCCCCCGCCAAACTACCCGCCAGCAGATTGACGACCACATCCCACTGCGACGCGATAATCTCGAACGGCACCGTTCGGGTTCGAAACAACAATGCCGCCGTTACGACGACAAGGCTCATGGCCTTGTTAAGGATGACCGCTTCCAAAGCCGTGAAACGGAACAGGCCGATGAGCAGCGGAAGCCGGAATTCAGCGCCACCCAAGCCGATAAGGCCCCCTAGCGTACCGATAACGGCGCCACTGCCAAAAGCCGCGAAATGATTTCTCGTTTCCCCCATCATCCACCTGTTCCTCGCCATTTGCCGAAACCCAGTAATTCTTCAGGCCGATTTGCCCGATTGTTCGTTCCCCGCCAAGCCCGCGCAGCGGACACATGTGGGAGCAGCCGGATCAAGTTCCAGGCGCTTGGGGCGATGGTGCCGTCGCACTTCAGGCAAAACCCGTAATCGCCGCTGTCGATCCGTTTCAGGGCGTTGGTGATGCGGATGCGTTCGGTTTCCTGCGACATGGCCTGCACTTGCAGGGCATCCATGCGCGACAATCTGCCGACGCTGTTCTGATCCAACTCCACCGGCTTGGCGTTTTCGTGTCCGATCCCCGCCAGACGGTCCAATTCTTCCAGACGGCGCAGAAGTTCTGCCTTATGGCTTCCGTATTCGCCCATTCCCTCGCCTTCGCCCTCTATGTTCGCAGGTGCCGCATTTCTCTTGACCGGTGTGGTCGAATCATTCTAAGCAGGTCCCGATTTGGCTTTCATCCTTGGATTCGGCCTTTCCCCCAATGGCACGTTGCTCCATTCACATCCATCAGACTGTGACTCCGCCGTAACTCGGCGCCGGGCAAGCCATTCCTGTTTTTCCATTCCCTGATCCCCGTTCGCTCCGGTGCGCCTGCATCCGGAATTAAGGAATTTCCATGTCAGCATTGTCCCGTCTGCGAACCGAATGGTTCGCCAACGTGCCGCGCGACGTGCTTGCCGGCACCGTCGTCGCCCTGGCCCTGATCCCCGAGGCCATCGCCTTTTCCATCATCGCCGGCGTCGATCCCAAGGTCGGATTGTACGCGTCGTTTTCCATGGCGGTGATCATCGCCTTCGCCGGCGGGCGCCCCGGCATGATCTCGGCGGCCACCGGCGCCATGGCCCTGGTGATGGTCACCCTGGTCAAGGAACACGGACTGCAATACCTGCTGGCCGCCACCATCCTCACCGGCATCTTGCAGATCGTCGCCGGTTGGGTGCGGCTGGGGGCCTTGATGCGCTTCGTCTCGCGCTCGGTGATCACCGGCTTCGTCAACGCCCTGGCCATCCTGATCTTCATGGCGCAATTGCCGGAACTGACCGGCGTCAGCTGGCACGTTTACGCCATGGTCGCCGCCGGACTGGCCATCATCTATCTGTTCCCGCGCCTGACCACCACCATCCCGTCGCCGTTGGTGACCATCGTCGTGCTAACGGCACTCAGCATCGCCCTGGGATTGGATGTGCGCACCGTCGGCGACATGGGCCAGTTGCCCGACAGCCTGCCGGTGTTCCTGTGGCCCGAGGTGCCGCTGAACTGGCAAACGCTCGGCATCATCTTGCCCTATTCCGCCACCTTGGCCACGGTAGGCTTGCTGGAATCCATGATGACCGCCTCCATCGTCGACGAGCTGACCGGCAGCGCCAGCGACAAGAACCGCGAATGCGTCGGCCAGGGGCTGGCCAACATCGCCACCGGCTTCATCGGCGGCATGGCCGGCTGCGCCATGATCGGCCAATCGGTGATCAACGTGAAGTCGGGCGGGCGCGGGCGCTTGTCCGCCTTCACCGCCGGTGCCCTGCTGCTGGTCATGGTGGTGTTCCTGGGTGACTGGGTCGGGCGCATTCCCATGGCGGCCTTGGTGGCGGTGATGATCATGGTGTCCATCGGCACCTTCAACTGGGCGTCCATCCGCAATCTGCGCGACCACCCGAAAAGCTCCAGCGTGGTCATGCTGGCCACGGTGGCGGTGGTCGTCGCCACCCACGATCTGGCCAAGGGCGTGCTGGTCGGTGTGCTGCTGTCGGGGTTCTTCTTCGCCCACAAGGTCGGCCAGATCCTGCGGGTGCGCTCGCGCACCGAGGACGAAGGCCGCATGCGGGTCTACACGGTGACCGGCCAGGTGTTCTTCGCCTCGGCCGAACGCTTCGTCGCCGCCTTCGACGACAACGAGGTCATCGACAAGGTCCGCATCGATGTCGGCCGGGCGCATTTCTGGGACATCACCGCCGTTTCCGCCTTGGACAAGGTGGTGGTGCGTTTCCGCCGCGAGGCCACCGAGGTGGAAATCGTCGGTCTGAACGAAGCCAGCGCCACCATGATCGACAAGTTCGCCGTCCACGACAAGGACGGCGCCGAAGACCCGCTGACCAGCCACTAAGGAAGACCGCGCCATGAACAACGAGAACAAGGTCCTGGCCTGCGTCGATCCGTCGCGCTACGCCGAATTCGTCGCCGATTATTCCGCCTGGGCGGCCAGGCGCATGACGGCGCCGCTGGAATTCCTGCACGTCATCGACCGCCACCCGGAAACCGCCGACACCAAGGACAACAGCGGCGCCATCGGTTTCGACGCCCAGGAAACCCTGCTGGAACAATTGTCGGCGAAAGACGCCGCCCGGGCCAAAGCGGCCCGCGAGCAAGGCCGCGTCTTCCTCAATGCCTTGCGGGAACGCGCCCTTGCCGCCGGGGCCGGCCAGGTGGACACTCGCCAGCGTTACGGCGACCTCGAGACAACCCTGGCCGAGCAGGAACACGGCGTCCGCCTGCTGGTGCTGGGACGCCAGGGCGAGGCGGCCGGCGACACCAGCCGCGACATCGGCCGCAATGTCGAGCGCACGGTGCGCGCCCTGCATAAGCCGATCCTGACGGTGACCGCCGAATTCCAGGAACCGCAACGGGTGCTGTTCGCTTTCGACGGCGGCGCCACCGCCCGGCGCGGAGTGGAAATGGTCGCCGCTTCGCCGCTGCTGCGCGGCCTGCCCATCCACCTGCTGATGTCGGGCAAGGCCAGCCGGGATGGCCGCCGCCATCTCGACGCTGCCAAATCAAGGCTGGATCAGGCCGGTTTCGCCACCACCGCCGCCCTGGTCGCCGGAGACGCCGAGACGGTGATCGCCCAGGCGGTGCGCGAACAAGGATACGACCTGCTGATCATGGGGGCCTATTCCCATTCGCCGTTGCGCACATGGCTGTTCGGCAGCAAGACCTCCGATCTGCTGCGCTCGGCCACCATTCCCACGCTGTTATTGCGCTAACGCATGGTCATGCCGATTTCAGCCGGCTGATGAAGCCGTTGACCTCGTCGCCCAGGCGTTGGGATTCGCCCGACAAGATCTCGGCTTCCTTCAGCACGTCGCTGGCGGCGGCGCCGGCTTCGGCCACCTCGCCGGTGAGCTTGCCGATGTTGTCGGCGACCACGCGGGTGCCGGTGGAAGCCTGCTCGACATTGCGGGCGATCTCGTTGGTCGCCGCCTGCTGCTGCTCCACCGCCGAAGCGATGGTGGTCGAGGCTTCGCTGATTTCGCCGATGGTGGCCAGGATTTCGTTGATGGCCCGCACCGCCTGATGGGTGGCCTCTTGCACCGCGTGGATCTGGGCGGCGATTTCCTCGGTCGCCTTGCCGGTCTGGGTCGCCAGCCCCTTGACCTCGCCGGCGACCACGGCGAAACCCTTGCCGGCCTCGCCGGCACGGGCCGCCTCGATGGTGGCGTTCAAGGCCAAAAGGTTGGTCTGGCCGGCGATGGTGGTGATCAACTGCACTACTTCACCGATCTTGGCGGCGGAACTGGACAGGCTTTCGACGATCCGTCCGGTTTCCTGGGCCTTGTCCACCGCCGCGTCGGAGACGCTGGCGGCGCGTTGGACATGTTGCGAGATTTCGCGGATGGAGGCGGACAGTTCCTCGGCGGCGCTGGCCACGGTCTCGACGTTGCTCGACGCCTCCTGGGCCGAGGCGGCAGCGGTGGCGGCATGGGCCGAACTGGTTTGCGCCACCCGCGCCATGGTGTTGGCGGTGGTGGTCATATGGCTGGCGGCGACCGAGACATGGCGGGCGACCGCCCCCATATGGGCCTCGAATTCGTCGGCCAGGGCCTGCATGGTGGTTTGCCTGTCGGCCTCGGCGCGGCGGCGGAACTCTTCTTGTTCGCGCTGCAATTGGGCGATCCGCTGGGCATTGTCCTTGAACACCGCCACCGCCTCGGCCATGGCGCCGATCTCGTCCTTGCGCCCCAGACCGTCGATGGCGACATCGAGATCGCCGCCGGCCAGACGGGCCATGCCCTGGCGCAGGCCATTCAACGGGCCGATGATGCCGCGGGCCAGAACCATCACCAGAATGGTGACGATGCCGACCACCACGGCGCCGATGATCAGCGGGCGCGACAATGCCGCCGCCAGGGCCTGATCCTTGGTGGCGACCGCTTGGCGATAGTCGCGACCCAGGGCGTCGCGGATAGCGGTCAGGTGTTGACTTGCCCTGGCGATGGCGGCGGCGGATTTTTGCTCGTCGTCGGCGGAAGGTTTGGTCTGAATTTTCTTCACCACCAGACCGAGATCGTCAATGGCGGCATTCAGTCCCTGGTGCGTCTGGGCCAGGGCCGGATCGGCCAGGGCGGGGGCCAGACGTTCCAGCCGGGTCCGAATGCTGGCCATTCCCCCCTCGCTTTCCCGCATGAAACGGGCGGGAAAGACCTCGTAATTGAGACGACGGCTGATCAGCACCGACAGATTGGCCAGGTCCAGGTCGACATCCATGGCGATGATGGTGGCGGCCTGGCGTTCGTCGGCGCGGGCGGCGCTGGCCGTTCCCGTCCGCAGGGCGCTCCACGAGGTGGCGATGACCAGCCCCAGGGCGAGGACGGCGACCGCGCCGATCAGCATCAGGGAGCGGCGGATACCCAAAGCGGGGATGGCGAGAAGGGTCATGACAGCGGCTCCTACTTGAATTTCCCCCGGGCGGCGTCGCTCCGCAGAAAGTCGATCAGCCGGGTCACCTCCGGCGACGGGGCGCCCTTGGTGACGATGGCCAGCGGGCGGGCGATCTTGTCGCTTCGCACCACCTTGATCTCGATGGCATCGCCGTCCCGCTTGGCCTCGTCCGCATAGGCCTGGACGAAGCCGGCGGAGACGGCGCCGATGGCGCCCGCATCCTCGGCCACCAGCACCATTTCCTTGCGGGTGGCATAGACGATCTTGGCGCTCCGGGCATAATCGATCTTCTTGCCCATGACCAGATCCCAGACCACCTCGCGGGTGGCGGATTCCGGGTGGCTGGTGACCACCTGGACCTTGCGGTCCGGGCCGCCCACGTCTTTCCAATTCCGGATGACGCCGGAATAAAGGTCGCGCAATTGCGGCCAGCTCAATTCGCTTACCGTGTTGCCAGCATTGACGATGGGGACGATTTCGTCCTCGGCCAGGACGTGCAATTGGTAGGTGCCGTCGGTGGGCAGGCCCAAGGGGGTCAGGATGCCCTCCAGCGGGCTGGAGACGATGGCGGCGGGAACCTCGCCGGCGGCCAGCCGTTTCAGACCGTTGCCGCTGCCGATGCCTTCGACCACCACATCAAGGCCGGTGGCCGCCTTGATGTCGGCGGCAAGGGGTTGAAGGATACGGCTTTGCACCGTGGTGGACCCCGACAGGACCAAATCGGCGGCAAAGGTTGGGAAACCGCCAAACAGCAGGAAGACGCCGACAAGAACGGGAATATGGCGCATACGGACTCCATGGTCTGGGGCACTAATTCATTAATTGTGTGAGCCGATTCACCGTACAGGCGGTTCAGGCCAATGAACCTTCTGCCTGGATCGGGCCACCAGCAACGGAAACGCCCCAACATTCGAACATTTATCAAAAGCCCGCACAATTACTTCTAATATAGATACGTCTTTTTGTCGTCAAATTCACCGCCGTGTGGTGACGGCGCGATATTTTTATAAGAATATCCTTGTGAAACCAATACGCGTTCCCGTTCTGGGTTTTCATCCCCCACCCTGAGCACGACCAAACTCATCCCCCGGCGAACACCCCTTGCCAAGACACCGTCACATATATATCATTTTCCATCTCATCGAATTGAACATAATCTGCCGCCATGCTTGAGACTTTCGAAATCGTCGCCAAGGCCGCCGCCGACACCAGCAGGGTACGCATCGTCAAGATGTTGGAAGGCGGCGAACTGTGCGTGTGCCAGATCACCACGGTGGTGGGACTGGCGGCGGCGACGGTTTCGAAGCATCTGGCGGTGTTGAAGGCGGCGGGACTGGTGCAGGGTCGACGTGAGGGCAAGTGGGTGTACTACCGGCTGGCCGAGCGCGACTTCAATCCCCATTCCCGTCATTTCCTCGACCTGCTGCGGTCGTCGCTGGGCGACGACCCCACCATCGCCGAGGATCGCCGTGTGCTGGCCATGGTCAACGCCGTGCCGTTGCAGGCACTGTGCGACCAGGGCCGCGCCGCGCTGGATCTGGCGTCTCGGGCTCCATCCCCTTGTTGCGGAGCTGCGTCATGAGCGAGAAAGTCTACAACGTGCTGTTTCTGTGCACCGGCAATTCGGCCCGTTCGATCATGGCCGAGGCGATCCTGAACGCCGACCTTTCAGGCAAGTTCCGCGCTTTCAGCGCCGGCAGCCATCCCAAGGGGGAAATCGACCCCACCGTGCTGGCGCTTCTGAAAAAGACCAACTATCCCACCGACGGTCTGCGGTCGAAGCCGTGGGACGAATTCGCTCAGCCCGGCGCGCCGGAACTGGATTTCGTCTTCACCGTCTGCGACAACGCCGCTGGCGAAGTGTGCCCGATCTGGCCGGGCCAGCCGATGACCGCCCATTGGGGCGTCCCCGATCCGGTCGGCTTCGTCGGCACCCAGGTGGAAAAGGCGGCGCACACCGCCGAGATCATGCGCATGCTGGCCAACCGCATCCATATCTTCGCGGCGCTGCCCATCCGGTCGCTGGACAAGCTGGCCTTGCAGAAGCACCTCAACGACATCGGCAAAAGGACCTGACCATGACCACCAACGTGCTGGTGCTGTGCACCGGCAATTCCGCCCGCTCGGTGCTGGCGGAATGCCTGATCAACGATCTGGGCGGCGGCGCCTGGAAGGCCTATAGCGCCGGCAGCAAGCCGACCGGCACGGTCAACCCGCTGTCCATCGCCATCCTTAGGGAAATGGGGCACGCGGTCGACGGGCTGCGGTCCAAGTCATGGGACGAATTCGCCACCGCCGACGCCCCCCGGATGGATCTGGTCATCACCGTTTGCGACAACGCCGCCGGCGAAGTGTGCCCGATCTGGCCGGGTGTCCCGCGCAAGCTGCATGTGGGCTTTCCCGACCCGGCGGCGGCCGAGGGCAGCGAGGAAGAACGCCTGGCGGTGTTCCGCGAGGTTTACGGCATGATCAAGGCCAAGGTCGAGCGTCTGATCGCCCTTGGCCCCGACCGCGCGGCCGAGGTCTGAGATGTCGGCACAATGCGAAGTGGCCGGCAAGGCGGTGGCCAAGGCCCCGATGAGCCTGTTCGAGCGCTATCTCACCGTCTGGGTGGCCCTGTGCATCGTCGTCGGCATCGCGCTGGGGCATTTCCTGCCGGCGCCGTTCCAGGCCATCGGCCGCATGGAAGTGGCCCAGGTCAACCTGCCGGTGGCGGTGCTGATCTGGCTGATGATCATCCCCATGCTGCTGAAGATCGACTTTTCCGCCCTGCACCAGGTGCGCGAGCACTGGAAAGGCATCGGCGTGACGCTGTTCATCAACTGGGCGGTCAAGCCGTTTTCCATGGCGCTGTTGGGCTATGTCTTCATCAGCACCCTGTTCCGGCCGCTGTTGCCGGCCGAACAGATCGACAGCTACATCGCCGGCCTGATCCTGCTGGCAGCGGCGCCGTGCACCGCCATGGTCTTCGTGTGGTCCAACCTGACCAACGGCGAGCCGCATTTCACCCTCAGCCAGGTGGCGCTCAACGACCTGATCATGGTCTTCGCCTTCGCCCCCATCGTCGGTCTGTTGCTGGGGCTTTCGTCGATCACCGTTCCGTGGGACACCCTGTTGCTGTCGGTGGTGCTTTACATCGTGGTGCCGGTCGTCGTCGCCCAAATCTGGCGCAAGGTGCTGCTGGCCCGCGGACCGGAGGCGCTGCCGCGCACCCTGGCGGTGTTGGGGCCGGCGTCGCTGGTGGCGCTGTTGGCCACCCTGGTGCTGCTGTTCGCCTTCCAGGGCGAGCAGATCATCGCCCAGCCGCTGGTCATCTTGCTGCTGGCGGTGCCGATCACCATCCAGGTCTATTTCAACTCTGGCCTTGCCTATCTGCTGTCGCGCAAATTGGGCGTGGCCCATTGCGTCGCCGGTCCGTCGGCGTTGATCGGGGCGTCCAACTTCTTCGAACTGGCGGTGGCCGCCGCCATCGCCTTGTTCGGCTTCCAGTCCGGCGCCGCGCTCGCCACCGTGGTCGGCGTGCTGATCGAGGTGCCGGTGATGCTGTCGGTGGTGAAAATCGTCAACTCCACCAAGGACTGGTACGAAAGCCGGGCCTGATCCGGTTGAAAGGGGGAAACGTGGACGCCATGGACAAGGACAAGCAGCATGATCTGGTGCGCCAAGCTTATGGCGCCATCGCCTCCGCCGAGGGACGCTCTTCGTGCTGCGGCACCCCAGCCCCCGACGACATGGCCCGCCGCATGGGCTATGGCGACGACGACCTGATCGCTGACGCCAACCTTGGCCTGGGATGCGGCAATCCCCACGCCATCAGTGCCCTGCGCCCCGGCGAAGTGGTGGTCGACCTGGGCAGCGGTGCCGGCTTCGATTGTTTTCTCGCCGCCCGGCAAGTGGGGGAAAGCGGCCGGGTTCTGGGCATCGACATGACCGAGGAGATGCTGGCCAAGGCTCGCCGTAACGCCGGCTCCCTGGGGGTGGGCAATGTCGAGTTCCGCCATGGTCACATCGAGAATTTGCCGCTGCCCGACGACTGTGCCGACGTGGTCATGTCCAATTGTGTTCTCAACCTGTCGCCCGACCAGCCGCAGGCCCTGCGGGAGGCCTTCCGGGTGCTGAAGCCCGGCGGGCGGCTGGCGGTTTCCGACGTGGTCGCCATCCGCCCCCTGCCGGCCACCCTGGCCGCCGATCCGGCATTGCTGTGCGGCTGCGTTTCCGGAGCGGCGGATCCGTCCGACCTGGAACGCTGGATGCGGCAGGCCGGCTTCGTCGACATCCGCATCGAACAAAAATCCGAAAGCCGCGATCTGATCAAGGAATGGGCGCCGGGCCAAGGGGTGGAGGACCTCGTGGTGTCCGCCCTGATTTCGGCCCGCAAGCCTGCAAGCGAGGAAGGAAAGAACCCGATGACCAAGCTCGAAGTCTACGACCCCGCCATGTGCTGTTCCACCGGCGTCTGCGGCCCCGAGGTCGATCCGGCCCTGGTCGCCTTCGCCGCCGACCTGAAATGGCTGGGCGAACGGGGCGTCGAGGTGGTGCGCTACAACCTGGGCCAGGATCCCCAGGCCTTCGCCGCCAATCCGGCGGTGGTCAAGGAAATGGAGGCCGGCATCGACCGCCTGCCGGTCATCGCCCTTGACGGCCACATCATTTCCACCGGCCTTTATCCGACCCGGGCGCAATTGGCGGCCAAGCTGGGCCTGGGCACCGCCGAGGCCCAGATCACGCCGAAGCAGTCCTCGTCGTGCTGTCCGCCCAAATCGGGCTGTTGCTGAGGACCACCGCCATGCCGCTGCCGCTGATCGCCACCCGCCACGCTTTCTTCACCGGCAAGGGCGGCGTCGGCAAGACCTCGCTGTCCTGCGCCTCTGGCATGAATCTGGCTCGGCGCGGAAGGCGGGTTCTGATCGTCAGCACCGATCCAGCATCGAACCTGGACGAGGTTCTGGGCACGCCGCTCGGCGGCGCCCCCACGGCGATCGCCGGGGCACCGGGACTGTTCGCGCTGAACATCGACCCCGAGGCGGCGGCGCGGGACTACCGCGAGCGCATGGTCAGCCCCTATCGCGCCATCCTGCCGCCAGCGGCCATCGCCAGCATGGAGGAACAGTTCTCCGGCGCTTGCACGGTGGAAATCGCCGCTTTCGACGAATTCGCCAAATTGTTGGGCGACGCCGCCGCCACCAACGAGTTCGACCACGTCCTGTTCGACACGGCGCCGACCGGCCACACCCTGCGTCTGCTGACCCTGCCCTCGGCGTGGAGCGAATTCATCGCCTCCTCTTCCGGCGGCGCCTCGTGCCTGGGACCTCTGGCCGGATTGGAACGGCAGAAGGCGCTTTATGCCGCCACCGTCGCCCGGCTGTCCGACCCTTCGGCCACCACCTTGGTGCTGGTGGCCCGCCCCGAGAACTCGGCCCTGCGCGAGGCGGAACGGACCCGACAGGAACTGGCCGAACTGGGGGTGAGCAACCTGCGCCTGGCGCTGAACGGCGTGTTCGTCGCCGCCCGGCCGGTGGACGCCGTCGCCGAGGCCATGAGCCTGCGCATGGACCAGGCCGTCGCCGCCATGCCGCCGGGCCTGCGCGACTTGCCGCGCAGCGAGACGCCGTTCCTGGCTGGCGGCACCGTCGGGCTCGACGCCCTGGCGGCGATGGTTGAACCGGGCGATGACGCCCCGGTGACGCCGACGCCCGCCGACGCGGCGCTGCCGCCGGGATTGGGGGATTTGATCGATGATCTGGCCGGTGCCGGCCACGGCGTGGTCATGACCATGGGCAAGGGCGGCGTCGGCAAGACCACGGTGGCCGCCGCCATCGCCGTTGCCCTGGCCGACCGGGGACACAAGGTGGTGTTGTCGACCACCGACCCGGCGGCGCATGTGGACGCGGCGGTCGGCCAGGCCACGACCAACCTGACCGTCACCCGCATCGACCCCGCCGCCGAAATCGCCGCCTATCGTGACGAAGTGCTGGCCAAGGCCGGCGCCGGTCTCGACGCGGCCGGCCTTGCCATGCTGGAAGAAGATCTGCGTTCGCCCTGCACCGAGGAAATCGCCGTGTTCCGCGCCTTCGCCCGCACCGTCGCCATGGGCTGCGGCGGCTATGTGGTGCTGGATACCGCGCCGACCGGCCACACCATCTTGTTGCTCGACGCCGCCGAGGCCTATCACCGCGAGGTGTCGCGCACCCAGGCCGACATGCCCGAGGCGGTGCGCCAGTTGTTGCCGCGCCTGCGCGACCCCGACTTCACCAAGGTGGTGATCGTCACCCTGGCCGAGGCCACCCCGGTGCATGAAGCGGAAAGGCTGCAAGACGACTTGTCCCGCGCCGGCATCCGTTCCCATGCCTGGGTGGTCAACCAAAGCCTGCTGGCCAGCGGCACCGCCGATCCGATCCTGGCCCGGCGCGGCGGCTATGAAGCCGCCTTCATTAAACGGGTCTGGCACGAGCTGTCGCCGCGCACCGTGCTCATCCCCTGGCAGACCGCCATCCCGGTGGGAGCCGACGGCCTCAGGGGCCTGGCACGCTGACTTCACCCCGAGTTGCTGATCGGGCACCCCGATTGCTTCGGAACGGTCATACTCTGTCCCCCATCAATTCAGGGGCCGGACGGAATCAAACGTCACGGCTCCCCCAGCAGATCGCCACGCTTTTATCCCGCCAACGACGTTGTAGACATTTTTATAACGGCCTTCCTCCGCAATAACTCTCGCCAATTCAGAGCTTCTGTTCCCAGATCGACATATAAAGGCAACGTTCTTATTACCATCAACAAGATCATTCATAATCAGAGGAAATTCCCTTACGAATTTTCCATCTTTTCCGAAAGCAGTGAGAAGGATACTTCCAGAAACAACCCCGGTTTCAGCCCATTCCTCTGGTGTCCTGATATCGATCAGAACCAACTCCCCTCTCTGCTTCGCGAGTTCGTCAACGGAGATGTTCTTATAACGTGGCGGCGTCACCGCCACGACCTCGACGTCGAACCGCAACGTGGCGTTGGGCGGGATATGACCACTCAGCCCCTTGGCGCCATAGGCGAGGGCCGGTGGAATGACGATTTCGCGTCTTCCGCCGCTCTTCATGCCGACAATCCCCTGCTCCAAGCCGGCGATGATGTCGCCGCCGTTGATGGTGAATGTCTGAGGGATTCCATCCGTTCGTGTCGTATCGAACATGGTGCCGTCCGCCAACCACCCCGAATAATGAATGGTGACGCGAGAATGCCTCTGGGCACTCTCACCGTCGCCCAAGGCCTGCTCGGTGATCTGGACGGTGGGATTGGCGGCGCAGGACAACAGCACCAGACAAAAAGCGACGGCGATCCCCCTTGTGATCCGCTGTCTTAGCGGTTTCATCGCGATGTCTCCGACTGGCGGTCGATTCCGTAACGGCGCATTTTCTCCCACAAGCTCTTGCGCGAAATGTTCAGAGCCTCCGCGGCCAAGCCGACGGCGCCGCCACACCGGGCCAAACTGTTTCGGATCGCTTCTTGCTCGGCCGCCTCCACCGCTTCGCGCAACGAGGCGTATCCCCGTGGGTCCGGTTGCGGCACGGCTTCGGGAAACAGGTCGTGTACCTCGATTCGTTGGCCATCGCACAAGGCCACCGCACGTTCGACGAGATTCTTCAACTCGCGCACATTTCCGGGAAACGGCCATTCGATCAGCATGGACTCGGCGTCCGGGGAAAAGCCGGAAACCCGTTTGCCCATACTGGCGGCGAAACCATCGCCGAACCGCCGGGCCAGCAAAGGGATGTCGTCGGGACGACGGCGCAGGGGTGGGATATCGATGCGGATGACGTTGAGACGCCAGTAAAGATCGCTTCTGAACGTCCCCTGCATGATCGCCTTTTCCAGATCGACCTGGGTCGCCGCCAATATCCTGACATCCAGCGTAATGGAATCGTTGCCGCCAACCCGTTCCAGCACACGTTCCTGGATGACCCTCAGCAACTTGACTTGAACCTCGGGTGGAATCTCGGCGATCTCGTCCAGGAAGATGGTCCCGCCATTGGCCTGTTCGAACCGACCGACACGACGGCGGTCGGCCCCGGTGAAAGCCCCCTTTTCGTGCCCGAACAGCTCGCTTTCCACCAGATTGAGGGGAATGGCCGCGCAATTGACCTTGATGAAGGCCTTTCCCGCCCGAGCACTGCCTTGATGTATTTGATTGGCGACGACTTCCTTGCCGACACCGGATTCGCCGGTGATCAGAACCGAGCTGTCCAGGGGGGCGACCCGATCGACATAATGTTTCACCGACCGCATGGCCGTGCTGCGCCCCAGGCTGTCGGCTGCACCATGTGCCGTCATGCCGCTTCGCTGCTCACGGCGGGTATTGAGAACCCTGCGGACCGCTTCAAGGAACGCACCGACGTCGAACGGCTTGGTCAGATAGTCCACTGCGCCGGCCTTCACCAGTTCAACGGCCTGGGGAACCGATCCGAAGGCGGTCATAACCATGACCGGCAATCCGGGATACGCCGCCGAGACTTCATGGAACAAATCGGCACCGGTCCCATCCGGCAGACGGATATCGGTGATCACCAGATCAACGGCGTTTCGACCAAGAACACGCCGCCCCTCCATCGCCGATGCGGCTGTCAGCACGGGAATGCCGTCCATCCGCAGGGCATCCTCCAGCGACAGACGCATGATCTCGTCATCTTCGATGATCAACACCTTGTGAGGACTGGGGGAGGAATCGCTCATGCCACCTCCGTCGTCGGTCGCTGTCGTCGCAACGCCTGACCGGGAATTCTGACCCGAAACAAGCATCCTTGCCCAGGCTCGGACTCCACCTCGATGATTCCCGCCATTTTCTCGACCAGCCGATAGGTGACCCAAAGCCCCAATCCAGTCCCATCGGGGCGATTGGTGTAAAAGGGGTCGAAGACCTTGTCCAAACGCTCAAGCGGAATGCCGGGTCCGTTGTCCTCCACCTCGACGACGACCTGGTCGTCCTGGCTAAAGGCGCGAAAGGCGACATCGCCGCCATCGCGACAGGCCTGGATGGCATTCTTCACCAGATTCAACACCACTTGCTGCATCGGTCCACAATTGACGCAATAGCTGTCACCCAGCTGATTGCGCCAATGAAGCTGCACCGGCAAGGTCCCGATTTCCACCAGCACCAGATCCTTGACGTCTTCCAAACATCCGCCGTCGCCCCAGATTTCGGCCGAGTCTCCTTTCAACTCGATCAACAATCCCTGCACGATCGCGCGAATGCGGTGCAGGCCCTTTTCGATCATCGGGAAATAGCGCGGGATCAGGGATGGGTCGTCGGGATAACGGCGGATGGTGTCGAGGCAATTGAGCATGCCGGCCAGGGGATTGTTGACCTCGTGGGCGACGCCGGCGGCGATGCGCCCGACCGCCACCAGTTTCTCCGAAACCGCCAATTGCTGTTCCAATTGGCGTTTTTCCGCCAACTCGCCGGCCATACGGTTGAAGGTCTCCGCCAACCGACCGATCTCATCATGGTCGCGCGGCCGGATCGGAACGATGCTGGTGAAATCCCCCTTGCCCAAGGCCGCCATGCCGTCGGCCAAATCGTTGAGGGGCCGGACCATGCGACGAGAAATGTAGACACCGAACCCGGACCCCAAGGCGCCAAATACCAGGACGATGCCGATGACGATGACCGCCGCGGCCGCTGTCCGGGTCTCGATCTCCTGAGTGGACAGCCGCAGGACCACGACGCCGACCGTCGAGCCGTTCGACTGGATGGGAACCACGCTTTCCACATATTCGCGGCCATCTTGATGAATGGTCCGCACACGCGACGTCGCCGACTGCATCACATCCTTCAGCCATTGACGCTGCGAAGGATCAGCCCCAAGCAACGGCAACCCGAGGGGATGGTTCTCCGGAGCCAAATGGGCGAGGACCCGCCCTTCGACATCCAAGACCATGCCGGCGACGGCATCGTTGCTGACGCCGCCCGGCCCCGATGACGAGGTCATGGAGGACAGCGCCTTGAACAAGGACCAATAATCGTTTCGCAACACCGCCTCGTAGGCGATGCCGGAAACCCCGCGCGCCACCAACAACGCCTTTTCTTCCAGATCCTGGCGGATGCGCGAGCGCTCCTGGGCGATCACGGCCAGTCCTACCGTCAATGCCACGCCGGCGACGGCGGCGATGATGGTCAGAGGGAGCTTGATGCCCAGCTTCCAATAGCGGGGATGAACGATCATCATCGTAACCGCCCTCCGCTCATCCGCGCCTCAAGATTGCGGATACCATCGTAAAGGCTGTCGTCTGGCTCGACGAAACCGTCCAAGGCCAACTCCGCCAGCAAAGCCCGCCCATCGACATCCTCGCGCATTCCCAACACCGCGTTCTGCATGCGGCGGCGCAATTCGGCGTCTCCTGAACGCCGGGCGACCAGCGGGGGAAAGCCGAATTCATCGGACTGGCCGATGACCTTGGTCTGATCCACCGGCACCTGACGATTACGCTTCAGATATTCCCAGACATAGGAATCGACCGCACCGCCGTCGGCGACCCGGCGTGCCACCGCCTCCACCGTTTCGGCATGGTTGTACGTGAAGAAGGTGAGACGAAAAAAAGCGTCCGGCTGTATCCCCAAACCGGTCAGCATGCTGCGCGGCACGAGGTAGCCGGAATTGGAATCAGGGTCGGAATAGGCGAAAACCTTGCCGCCAAGATCGCCGACGGAACGGTACGGACTGTCCCGGTGAACGATGACATAGGACCGATAGCGTGGTTCGCCGTCAAACACGGGAATAGCCAGAAGATCGAGATATTCCGGATCGCGGCGGCGGACATAGGGATAGCCGCAAATCCAGGCGAAGTCGATTTCGCCGGTGGCCAGCAATTCCATGACCTCGCGATAAGACCGCCGCTGAACGAAACGCACAGGCCGGTCCAGACGCAATTCAAGATAGCGCCGCCAACGATCGAAGAAACCCAGGTTTTCGCGCACCACCACGGCGGTCAATCCGACCCGGACCAATCGCTCATCGGCCTTGGCGCCAACGGCGAGGGGAATCGAACCGATCATGGCGAGCACGGTCCTGCGTGACAGGCCTATGCTCATGACCTCCCTTTCCTCTTGTCACCGCAGGATCATTGTCGCCCTGCTTAGCTCTTGGAAACCCGTTCCACTGTCCGGCTCCACCCCGGCCCGACGGCTGTACAGCAAGCGGGCCGTGACTTCGACGGAATCGGCAAGTCCTGGGTTTTCGATCTCGATCATAACACCCCGATCCGGGGGAAGGGTATTATCTTGCCAAACGGATTCGGCATTGAGCCAGCCGAAGCGCCGCCGTTCCTGCCATGTGATCGCACCGGCACCATCACGGCCTTGCACCACCAGCCATGCCGCCCGTCCGGTGGTCCCGCCGGGCAAGGAATGGCCGGCGCGATGGCGGATGGCGACCATCAGCCTGTCCCCCGCCAAGGCAAGGCGCAGGCTGGCGACATCGCGCAGATATGCTGGATCACTGGGGCCGATGAAGACATGAGACTGATTGCCGCCAAGATGGCAATCCAGGCAGGTCTTGCCGTTTCTGGCGGCCGAACTGTCACGGAACGAACGTACCGTCACCTCGCCCGGCGCGTCGTGGCACCGCCCACAGGTGTCGGGAACGGCAACTGGCGCATACGGATGCCCCCCTGGGCCGTGACAATCGACACAAGCGACGCCGGCCGCAGTGGACGGCGCGTGACAGCCCAGACAGGCCGGGTCGTGCCCCTTGTCCCGCCATTCGGCCAGAAACACCGGATTGATTGCCGCCCGGGACATGGCGGAACGGGAAAAGCTTTCGGCGACAGAACGATGACAATCGGAACAGTCGCCCATACCCTGTCCCGCCGCGTCGACGGCAAGCAGAACGAAAACCATGACAAGTCGGCCAAGCCTTCTCACTCGAAAACCTGGGCCGGTGTGTTGGCCTCGCACAAGCCGCGCGGCACGGTGAACGGGACACTCCCCGGCTTGATCAGACGTCCCCGGCCAATATCGACCGGCAGTCCGGCCTGCCGCCACGCGGCAAATCCGCCGTCGACGACGCTGACCGCATAACCGAAGGCTTCCAGGCGTTGCCGCCAAGTGGTCAGAAGCTCGGGGGCTGGCGGCCACGGTGTCAACAAGAATGCTTGGCGGTCTTGACCATCGGGCAGGAACCCGGACGGATCGGTCCCGGCATTGACGGCACCGGCAATGGTTCCCTCGGCGGCCACCCCTCGTCCGCGTACATCAAGGACGAGTGGTGGCGCCGACGACGCCAGGGCTGCTGCCACGGCCTCCGCTGACAAACGCGGCAGGTCTTGGTCCGCCGACGCCACCGTCCCAACCGGGCCGAACAGCAGGAACAGCACAACGAGGCAGATGTGGAGAGGAGGAGTGCGGGTCACGCAGCCACCCCGTCGGTGCCGTCCGGTTCGACCGGCGGATTGAGAACTGAACACAAGGTATCCGCACCGTGCAGCGCCAACAGCGTGGTCGGAACGATCACGCCGAAGCACCCACCCTCGGCCCGCAGGGATTCCAGATGGCGCAATTCGACACCGCCCCCCGACAGGATGAGGTTACCGGTGAAATGGCGCCGGCCCCGATCCAGCAATTCGAGGTCTAAGCCTTTCCCTTCGGCGGCAATGTCGCTTCCGGTCAACCAGACGGTGTCGAATCCCAGGCTGTCGGCCTTGTGCAGCCAGTCGGTCAGGGGCATGTCGCCGTCATCGACCTGATATCCCCGCAAGGCGGCGGTGTCGGGCACGTAAACGCGGAAGCCCTCGCCGGCATAGCGTTCGCCCAGACCGAAGCGGACGGCGGCACGACTGGCCTGGACATGCGGAACGAACCGCTGATCCGGGAACATCCCGCGCAAGGCGGCGGCGGCGTCCAGCCCCTGCTCGACCACCCACGCGACATCGGGACGAACCGCCCATTGCGGGGTGGTGGCAGGACTGCCCCGCAACAGCGTCAGCGCCGATTCCGGCATATCCTCGGGGACCAGCGCAGCGGCATTCCCCAAAGCGCCGTCGCCGCCGATCCACGATTCGTCCGGGCGGATTTCTTGCAAGATCATCGTCATCGTCGGCCCTCTCATTCCGCCAAATTCTGCCAGAACTCCGCCGCGTTCCGCCGCTGTTCGGCGCTCAGCCCCGCTTCGTGTTCACGGGCCAGCCGCTCCTTGGTCAAGGCATCGCCAACCCGCACGGCGACCGCGTCGATCGCCGTGACGGCGGCCGAGGCCGGATCCTGCGTCCGCAAGGGCGTGCCGCTTTCCGCCGCTGCCGCCGCCTCGGGCGCCAGGGGAACGGCGCCGAGATAAGCGACATGACGCCGCTTGGCCAAGGCTTCCACATGCCCCCCCGTGAACAGCCGGGTGATTTCGCCGCAGCAGGGGCAGGCGTGCCCTGCCATGTTCTCCACCAGCCCGAAAACCGGAATGTCGTATTCGTGGAACAGGGCGATGCCCCGCTCGGCGTCAACCACGGCCAAACGTTGCGGGGTGGATACCACCACCGCGCCGGTCACCGGCATGCGTTCGAGGATGGTGATCTGCACGTCGCCGGTTCCCGGCGGCATGTCCACCAACAAGACGTCCAAAGGTGGCCACGCCACCTCTCGGAACAACTGCTCCACCGCTTGGGCGACCAGGGGGCCTTTCCAGGCCAGACCAGCCTCGGGCGGCAGCAAATTGCCGACCGACAACGACCAGATTCCATGACTGAACTTGGGGATGGCAAGACCTTCCGCCGTGGCCTCGACCCCGCTCCCGGTTCCCAGCAGCAAGGATATCGAGGGGCCGTGAATGTCGGCGTCGACGATTCCCACCGCCATCCCCTGCGCGGCCAAAGACGCCGCCAGATTGACGGTCAACGTCGATTTGCCGACGCCGCCCTTGCCGCTGGCGACGCAAACGACCTCGCGGACCTGGGGAATGGCCAAGATGCCGGTCGCTTCGGGGCCGCATCCGGTGCTGGCGCAGGCGCTCATGCTGAAATCTCCTGACGGCGGGGCAAAAGGCTGTCCGCCAAAAGATGCGCCAAATCCTTGATCGCCCGGGCGGGGGCGCCATCAGGGGCGGACAGGACAAAGGGCATTCCGGCATCGGCGGAATCGGCGATTTCCGGTAAAAAGGGAATCGATGCCAGCAGCGGCAAGCCGGTGGCGGCGGACAGACGCGCACCGCCGCCCTCGCCGAACGGGGCATAGCCGTGGCCGCACTTCCCACAGGTCAGCCGCGCCATGTTTTCCACCAGGCCGATGCAGGGGACCGCGACATCGGCGAACATTTCCATGCCGCGCTCGACATCCTGGACCGAGATCGCGCCGGGCGTGGTCACCGTCAACACCGCATTCGGCGCGGCGTGACGGGCGATGCCGAGATGGACGTCCGAGGTTCCCGGCGGCAGGTCGACCACCAGGATATCGAGCGCCCCCCAGGCCACATCCGTCAACAATTGCGGCAAGCCTTCGTCCACCAGCGATCCGCGCCAAGCCAGGGCCTTTTCCGCCGGCATCAGGAAGCCCAAGGACATCAGGCTGACCCCATGCGCCCGCTTCGGCTGGATCTTGCCGCCCTCGTCGCAGACCCGACCGGAAACGCCGAACAGGGTCGGCGCCGACGGGCCGTAGACATCGGCGTCAAGCAACCCCACCGCCAGTCCTTGCCCGGCGAAGGCGACCGCCAGATTGGCGGCCAGGGTTGATTTCCCCACCCCGCCCTTGCCGCTGTGGACGGCAAGGACGCAGCCGATCCCTGCCAGTTGCCCGGGACGGCCCAAGGGCTTGGGCCTGGGCTTGACCACCACTCTTTCGACCCCGGCGATGGAGCCGACCAATGGCGTCAACAGCGCCGCCAGTGGGTCGGCGTCGCCGTCGGGGATTTTTTCGAGATCAAGCAGGATCCGCACCGCTCCGCCGGTGGCGACCACGTCATGGACCAAGCCGGCGGCGACGATCGACGGTCCGTTTTCACCGATGGTGACCGTGGCCAGGGCATCCATCACCGTTTCTTCCAATCCCGTGCCCCTCATGGTCGGCTTTCCTCCAAATAGCGGATGATGATTTCCGCTTCCCTGTCGTCGATGACCGCCGCCGCCCCGTTGCGTTCCCGCATGGTGGTGACGATGGCCCGCATGTCCTCCCCCCCATAGCCGTCGATGCGAGCCAGTTCATGGCAGGAGGAACATCGCTTCCGGTACAATTCCTCCGGTGTCCGCGGCAGGTTCCACCACCACCAACCGGTCAAAACGGCAAGGACAGCCAAAAGGGCGGCCCACCTAAGCCAGCATTTCAAGCCAATCCTCATCCATCCCGGCTTCCTTGGCGCAGTGCGGGCAGACATCGGCGCCGTCGATGGCCGCGTAATCCTGACCGCAGCGAACACAGGCTCCGATTTGGTGCAGGGCCAGCATCCGCCCCGGCGCGGTCACCGCATCGGCCGAGCGCGCCGGCTGCGCCCGCACCGATTTTTCAGGGCAAACGATGGCGCACAAACCGCAATTGGTGCAAAGCGCAGCGGTGAAGCCTATTCCCGACAGATTCTCTCGCGTCACCCGGCTCAAGGCTCCGGTCGGGCAACGTTCGGCACAGACGGCGCAGACCGAACAGGAGGGGGCGAACGAGCGCCCGACCCACGGCAGCACGACATCGTCCCGCCACGGCAAATCCGCGACATGACCGGCCAGCACCGCCTGATAGGCCACCGGCTGATGCTTGAAGGCTCCCGGGACGGAAATCCCCGGCATCGGCACCGCCGATTGCGGTTCGGCGAGCGGGACCAGCCAGGCGGCGCTGGCCGCCGCCCTGGCGCCGGCCAAACGCAGGAAATTCCGGCGACTGGCCTTGATCTGATCTTCCCGGTGGACCGGTTCTTCCCGCCCGGCCCGTTCCCCCGCCAGGGCGGGGCGCAGGACCATGGCGGCGTCGCCGAACCAGCGGTCCAAATCGGCCCGCGCCCGCTGCACCGATGGATTGGCGTCCCCCCGGCGGCAATCCCGGCATTCCAGACGGCCATGCAGCACCATTTCCCTGACGCCCAAGGACATGGCGGCAGCGGCCAGCCGCCCGTCCAGCACCATGTGGCAGGGAATGACCACGCCACCGCCGCCGTCTTGGCTTTCCGAGCAATGCACATGAGCCACCGCGGATTGTGCTGCGGCGTCGAGAAAACGTTGCGGGTCGAACACAGCGAGGCGGAAAACACCGGCCGGGCAAGAGGGAACGCAGGCGCCGCAACCGGTACAAAGCCGCTCGTCCACCTCGACGCCATCGGCATCAAGGGTGATAGCTGCAGCGGCGCAGGCGGATTCGCAGGATCGGCAATACAGGCTCCTGGCGCGGGAATTGACACACAATTGTTCATCAGCCAGAACATCGACGTGGCCCAGAACCTCGATTGCCCGATCCAGATTGTCGATCTTCATGGCGCCCCCCCCAGTTTCCGCCCCAGCCAATGAGTGACCGCCACCGCAGAAACCAAGTTGGTCGCCAGGGGAACGTTGTTCAGGTCGCAGGCCCGATAGAACGGAGTGATGTCGGGTTCGTCCCCCGCCTGTTTCAGGGGATCGCGCAAGAAATAGACTGCGGCGATGGTGTTGGAGCAAACCAGCCCGCACAGTTGAATGTCTCCGCCTTTCTTGGCGGGAAACACCGAGGTCACCTCCAGGCCGGTCTCGCGCTCCAGCACCGTGCCGGTTTCCGTGGTCGACAGCAGGCGGTAGGTTTCAAAGACCCGTCGTTCGCGGTTGACCAACTTGACCAGTGGCGCATGCAGCCGGCGATGGGCGATCATGATCAGCGTATGCACGTCAGGCATGATTGGCTTTCAGTTCCGCTTCGGGGGCCGGGGCGGTCCGGCGGTTCCGTGTCAGGCCGTCATAAAGCCGGTGGTGTCCCTCGGCCAGACGACGAATGCCGGCTTCGACACTTTCTTCCCGTGCCAGGGCCGCACGCCAGCGCGACAGGGTGTCGATGTCCAGGGCCTGCCGCAATCCCGACACCAAGGCCGCCGGGTCGCCATGAGCGACCGTCACCCCATGGATTCCTTCGACGAAATGGGCCGCCTCGACCCGATCCGTCCGCAACACCGGCAAACGAAACGCGGCGGCGAGGTCGGTCAACGGGCTTTTGCATTGCTTGGCATAGGGCATGACCATCAGGTCGGCGCTGGCGAACAGATCGGCCACCTCGCCGGATTGCACATAGCGATCGACGACGGTCAGGCGAACCCGGCCCCGCAAGCTCGCCAATAATGGCGGGGCGGCGCCGGCCAGAACGCCCTCGCCGGCGACCACCAGATGCAGATCCTTGGGCCAGCGATCCGCCAGCAAGGCACGTACCAGATCGCCCAATCCCTTGCGCCCTGATCCATGCCCGAAATACAGCAATCGACATTCGCCGTCTTGGCGCGGCGGTATTTCCGGCGCACGGTCGCCTTTCACCTCGGGATGGGCCAGAAGATTGGGACTGCCGGGCAGGTGAACGATGCGGTCGCTGCCAACGCCCAGCATTTCCTCCAGCCCCCAGGCAAGATGGGGGTCACGCGCCACCACCCGGTCGATGGACTGATAGACCAGACGAAAGCCCGGCGTCGACAGCCAGCGCCGACGATGGGGCAGCAGATTGTGCGGCGTGTAGACGGCGCCAATGCCGCGGCCGCGCAGCCACGCCAGGAAACCAGCCGCCAACAACGGCTGGCCGATCCACTGGAAATGCACGACGTCGGGCTTGAACGCCCGCACCTTTTCCGCAAGACAAAGCCAGCCCGCCGGCCCATCGGCCAAACAGGCTTCCTTGGTGAAGGGCGCCGGCCAATGGGCCAACTCGTCGCGCCGCCCCGAGGCCAGCATGACGTCATGCCCCAGATCACGCAGTCCCAATGCCAGGGCGTGGGCATAGTGGCACAGAAAGCCGCGCCCCGACCCTTCGACCAGCAAAATGCGCTTGGCGTCGCTCATGGCCGCCTCCTGCTATAGACCGGACGCCTTGCGGAATTCCGGACTGGATTCGAGCCGGGCGGGACGCCGAGCGTTGAGATCGGACAACTCCCGCAGACGCCGGGGCGGGGCGATCATGGACAGCTCCTCCCACAAGACCCGTCCGGTCAAATCCAGCATCCGCTCGTAGAAAGGATGCCCGGCCACCGATGCCGCGATACGGCACCAGCCGGGAACCCAGCCGCCCACTTCCTCGAGCAGGAAGCGTTCACGCCGAACCTTGGTCTCCTCGGCGGCGACGTCGTCGCCTCGTTCCAGGCAATCCGCTTCGGCCGAATAGAGCGCGGCGACGAAACCCAGCATGGTCCCCACATGGTCGGGAAACTCGCCGCTGAGCATCCGGCGGAATTCGAACCCGGCCTCGGTGTACCAATGATTGACCCGGCTGGACGGTTCCTGGGCCATCGCCCCGGTCTCGAACACCGATGCGTAAGGTGAGATGGCGCCCGGCGCCACGAATAGGCCGGTGAACTCGACCGCCAAGTGTTCCAACACCTCGGCCGATGGCCCGTGCAACAGGTCATCGGGCAGTTCAACCCCGGCCTCGGCCAAAGGTTCCCGCAACGTGGTCCGCAGCAGTTCGAGGAACGCCTCGTCCGCTTCGTATTCCAGGGTCCGCCCCAGCAAGGTGAAAATTCCCGCTTGCGCCCGGTTTTCCTCGATCATCTTGGCGGTTTCCGCCTTTTTCATTTCCAATGTCATGCTCCAGCCTCCCCGTACGCCAGAATTCAAAAAAGTGGGCGGCGACGGCATAGCCGCCGCCGTCCAGTTTCAGGGACGGTCAGTGCCCTGCACCGACATGGGGCTCGGGGAGATGATCCCAGTCGATCTGCACCTCTTTGTGGTTGGCCTTGTGGATATCGCCGGTATAGGCGAAGCGCAGGGTTTCCTCGTAATCCTTGATCGAAACCTCAAGGCTGGACTTGACGTCGCCGTACTTGTCGCCGGCCTGCGCCTTGGTGACGGTGATCACCGTGTCGTACCAGCCCTGCGATCCGCCGATGGGGTCGACCGCCAGCTTGATGATCGAATTGGGGTGCACCCCCTTGTCGTCCCACCAGACGTTGTGGTCGATATCCGGGTCGCCGCCCAAGGCCCATTCAGCCACCTTTTCCTTTTGCTTGAGCTGAGCCAAACGGCCATAGGCGGAGTGACCACAAGCGGTGGAAATCGCCACGACATCCGGGTGGATACCTTCGGTGACATGGGCACGGGTGACCATGTAGCCGACGCTCGAGGTGACGCGGATCAGGTCGCCGTCCTTGATGCCGCGGGCGGCGGCGGTCTTGGGATTAATCCAGGCCGGATTCTTATGGTAAAGCTCGGCCAGGTACTTCAGCGACGCCGTGCGGCTTTGGGTATGGACGTTGACCTTGAAAGTGGTCAGCACCAGTTCGTCCGGCTTTTTGTCGCGCGACGCCAAGCGTTTGTAGACCGGCAGCGGATTGAAGCCGTATTTGACATAGCTGGCTTTCCACAATTCGATCTTGCCCGACGGCGTGCCGAACCCGGCCATGTTCTTGCCGTTGATGCGAACACCAATGGTTTTGCCACCCTTCTTGATGGCGCCGTTGTCGGCGATGGTCGCGCCATCCATGTCGGCGGCCGAGAGTTCCTTCATGTGCAGGCCGAACTCGGGCTGAACCTCTTCGCCGTTCTTGTCGACGATCTTGGCCGTGACCGGATCGACCGAGCCGTATTTCGGCCAGACGCCATGCTTTTTCAGGTAATCGTAGCCGCCGTCTTCCTTCAGGCCGGGGATGCCGTCGAACTGGGCGCGCACCCATTCCTCGCCGTTCTTGAAGGCGAAGTATTGCTTCATGCCCAGGCTGCCGTCGGGATCGACCTTGTGCATGGTCTGGATGATGGTGTCGCGCCATTCCTGCGTACCGCCCAAGGGCTTGATCACCTGCTGACGGATTCCCAGCCAAGGCCGCAGGTCGCTGGGCATGGATTCGGGATCGTTGCGCTCCAGATACGTGGTGTCCGGGATGATCAGGTCGGCCAGTTCGGCGGTTTCCGACATGTAAGGGCTGAACGAGCAGTAGAACGGAATCAGCTTCTCGTCCTTGAGCAGCGCGTCCCAGACATGGCTGGACGGATAGGTGTAGACGGGATTGTCGTAATAGGTCATGTAGACCGCGACCTTTTCCTCGCCCTTCATGATCTGGTAGGGCATGTGGGTTGAAACCGCATGCGAGGCCAGGGGATATTGAGGCGGGGCGCCCAGTGCGCTGGGGACCTTGGCGGCCGGCGGCTTGGGCGAGGGCTGGTTGAAGTTCATGCCGCGCGGCAGACAATAGCCGCCTTTCTTTTCCACATTGCCGGTGATGACGTTCAGCATGTGGATGGCGGCTTCCTGGTACGACCCGTACACATGCTTGGCCGGACCGCGATACGAGAAGGTGGTCGCCGGCTTGGTGGTGGCGAATTCCCGGGCGATGCGGCGGATGTCCTTGGCCGGGACGCCCGATTCCTTTTCGGCGAATTCGGGAGTGTAGGGCTTGAGGTGTTCGATCAGTTGTTCCGGCGTTACGTTGGTCCAGGTGCGGATGAACGCGTCGTCGTAAAGCTTTTCGTTCATGATCACTTGGGCGATCGCCAAGGCGATGGCGCCGTCGGTGCCGGGATAGGGGGCGAACCATTCGTCGGCCAACGCCGCCGTATTGCCCATACGCGGGTCGAAATAGACCAGCTTGGCCTTGTTGCCGACCACGCCGTCGACCAGACGCTGTGCGTTGGGATTGTGGAAATAAGCGGTTTCCAGAACGTTGGCGCCGAACACCAGGGCATATTTGGTGTTGGTCCAGTCGCAGGATTCGATATCCGGCCCCCATGACGGCTCCAGGCCGACCTTCTTCGACGATTCGCAGATGTTGGTGTGGTTGACCATGGCGTTGGAGCCCATGGCGTGCATGAAGCGATGCACGGCGCCGCCGGTCCGGTTACGGCCCCACTTGAAAACGATCTCGTTGCGGATGGCCGGATCGTTCTCCTTGATCGAGCGGTCGATCACCTCGCGCAGCTTGCTGGCCAGGATGGTGGTGGCTTCGTCGTAGGAAATCCGCTTCCACTTGCTCTCGCCGCGCTTACCGGTGCGCAGCAGCGGGGTCATGATGCGGTCGGGGTCGTAAACGTGCAGGAAACCGGAATTGCCCTTGGCGCACAGCTTGCCGCGGTTGCCGGGGTGATCGGGGTTGCCTTCCAGTTTAACGATCCGGCCATCCTCGATATAGGCGATGCCGCCGTCCTCGATGTTGCAGACCATGCAGGTATAGGGCACGGCTTGGCGTTCCTTGCCGGTGACCGGCGAGAAATCCTTGCCGCCCTGATCCTGCTCCATGGCGTGCAGGCGGGTGGCGCCCAACGATCCGGCGATGGCTGCGGTCGATCCGCCCAGCTTCAGGAAGCCGCGGCGCGACACGGGGAAATGCTTGTTCATCTCGACGTCCCTCTTGTCCGTTGCCTTCTTGAGGCTTAGTAGTACAGCTGGGGCAATTGCCCGGCGACCAGGATGACCTCGCGGAAGGCGTAGGCTCCGATCAGGCTGGCGATCCCCGCCACGGCCAGAATCTGCGGCCGCCGGCCGATATCCGGTCGTACCAGCAGGGCCAACGGGGCGAGGATGCCGACGACCAGGGTCAGCAACCAGACCTGCATCGCGAACTGGTCGTTGAGGATATGCCAGCCCAGTTGCATTTCCTCGGAACCGTAAAGAAACGACAGCAGCAGCCCCAAGAACAGGAACAAGGTGGTCGCCACCCCGCTCAGCATGACCGCATGCAAAATCTTGGAGGCGTCAGCGTCGTCGGTCTTGCGGATCATGCCGATGACCGCCAGCGCCGCCGCCCCCGAGGTCACCGACAGGACCACGAACAGCACCGGAATCCACGGCGTCGCCCACACTTCGCGGGTCGTCTGCACCATCAGGTCGTTGCCGGTGTAAAGCGGCATGGACAGGCCCAGCAAGGAGCCGATGATGGCCAGCGGCTTCAGCGGGGCGGTGTTGCCCGCCCGGTCGAACCACCAGAACAGCACCACGCAGGCCGCGAACATCAGCAGGAACAGCGATCCCCAGGACAAGGGCGATGTCCAATGGAAGTAAAGGATCGGATAGAGGAAGCGCATGGGCTGCCCCAGATCATGGATCAGCAGCGGCCCGCAAATCAGCACGATCACGAAGGCCAGCACCAAACCGGGCAATTGCAAGGGCCGCAAGGCTTCGAACCTGCCGCCGAACATCACCGGCGCGGTGGCCAAGGCATAGGCCATGCCGGCGGTGCCGATCAGGAAGAAGTAAACCGACAATTCCCAGCCCCAGGGGGCGATGTGGAAGTTCATGTATTCGAACATTTCTGCATCCCCCTTTTAGAGCACGCCGCCAAAGAACTGACGGCCCTTGTTGTGACGATAGAACGCTTCGGCATCGGACTTGGCCGCATACGATTCCGGCGGCGAGTAGATCTGATTGACGATCTGCTGGGCCGGCTTGATGTAATAAACCTGCGGCTTGGTGCCTTTTTCCGACTTCAGCGTCACCGTCGGCATACCGCCGACCAATTTGTGCACTTCGCTGTTGGGATCGTTCAGGTCGCCAAAAATGCGCGAGCGCCCCAGGCAGGTCTGCACGCAGGCGGGGACCAGATTGTTGGACACCCGATGTTCGCAGAAGGTGCACTTGTCGACCACGCCGCCGATCTTCACCCGGGTGCGGCTGTTGGGCAGCACGTGGCGGGCGTTGTAGGGGCAGGCGGCCATGCAGGTGCGGCAGGCGATGCAGCGCTCATAGCGCTGGAGCACGTACCCTTCCTCGTGCTTGTAGGTCGCCTCGGTCGGGCAATTGCGCACGCAGGGGGGGTTGTCGCAGTGATTGCACAGACGCGGCAGGAAATGCCGTTTGGTGTTGGGGTACTGGCCCGTGTCCTTGACCTTGACGATGGTGCGCCAGACGCCCAACGGTACGTCGTACTCGGCCTTGCAGGCCGCGACGCAGGCCATGCATCCGATGCACCGCCTGAGATCGATGACCATGGCCCAACGCTTTTTTCCAGCCACTCCCGCGGATGGCTCGGCCTGAAGCCCGATAGGCATCTGCCCCCTCCCTCTCTCGTGTTCGATTTCGGCCTCTCCTCCGAGGCTTCGTGTTGGTGATTTTGCACGTCCCGTGCCAAGCCCGGAGTTCCGCCCCGTTGGGGCCGAAGCCTCCAGCACCGACCGATCGCGCAGTTACCGGGCGGTAACATTCCGCTCGAATCGCTCAATTGCGTAAATTGTGAAAAATCAAGGCAATGCGCGATCGCCGTTACTCAGCGGTAACGATGCTTCGGCGGGTTTCCGCGCTTTGCCGCGCCTTCGCCGTTTGGCAAGAATATCGCATGGTGGAGCGCGGGCACGCTGCCCCAACGATCTTTTCGGGAGGAATCAGGATGATCGACGGCCTCGGACGTCACATCACCTATCTGCGTCTGTCGGTCACCGACCGTTGCGATCTGCGCTGCACCTACTGCATGAGTGAAAACGCCACGTTCCTGCCCCGAAAGGACATATTGTCGTTGGAAGAGATGGCCGTCATCGGTCATACCTTTGCCGCCCTTGGCGTCCGCAAGATTCGGCTGACGGGGGGGGAACCGCTGATTCGCCATAACATCACCAGCCTGGTCCGCTCCCTGGGGGCGCTGGTCGGCAGCGGCGAATTGGACGAATTGACCATGACGACCAACGGCACCTTGCTGGCCCGTCATGCCGATGAACTGGTTCATGCCGGAATTCGCCGCATCAACGTTTCTCTCGACACGCTTGATCCGGACGCCTTCGCCGCCATCACCCGACGATACCGTCTGGGCGAGGTCATGAATGGACTTTCCGCCGCCGATGCCGCCGGCCTGAGGATTAAGATCAATCGGGTCATGCAAGCCGGCGTCAGCGAAGACGACCTGGATCGAATGATCGAGTGGTGCGGACGGCGCGGCTACGATCTGACCTTGATCGAAACCATGCCGTTGGGGGATGCCGGCTCGGGGAGCAATCCCGTATCGCTGTCGTCGGTACGAGCGGATCTGGCCACGAGATGGCAGCTGTCACCGATGAGCGACCGAACCGGCGGGCCGGCCCGCTATTTCCACGTTGCCGAAACCGGCGGGCGGTTAGGTCTCATCACACCGCTTTCCCGCCATTTCTGCGATGATTGCAACCGAGTGCGCGTCAATTGCCGGGGGGAATTGCGTCTGTGCCTGGGAAGCGGCGCCTCGGTGGATTTGCGTCCTGCCCTCCGCCAATCGGCACCGCAAAAGGCAATGATGGACCTGATCAGGAGCAGCATCGGCAGCAAGCCCGCCGCTCATGCATTTTCGGCCTTATCCCCCCAGACCGCCACTTGGTCGCATCTGCCGATGCACGCCATCGGCGGATAGTGCACCGCAACATACGTTGCGCAGGAAAGCGCCGTTACCAAAAGGTAACGCCAGACTTTTCAATATCGATCAAGTGATGTCTCCCGTCCTGCGGAACGACATCATGATCGCGGTATTCAATAATTTGAGCTTTCGCGCCAAGATCGCTCTCATGGTTTTTGGCTTTATCGCACCGATCATGCTCACCGGAACCGCTTACTTCACTTGGCGGATCTATCAATTGACGGTCACCATCGAAGTGGGTGGCCAGATCAACTTCGTCGATGCCAAGCCGCAAGGCGTCATCCGCTTCCTTGGACAGAACGAAAAACCGGCACGGGAACTGGCGTTCTTGACAGAGGATGGGAACTCGAGATAGTCACGTCCCACCGAACCGTCACAACTTCAGGCAGATCATCTCCTGACGATGGTCCGTTCGGCCTGCCCCCGAACCTGCGGAGATCAAGGCGTTCCCGCGCTTTTGTTTTCCAGGCAAGCGTCGTCCCGGCACCGCTTCCGTTCCATCTGAATCGTCGCGTGGCGCAACTCGAATTCGCTCGCCAATATGGCTTGAATATCCGCCAAAACATCCTGGTCCGGGCGACCACCATCCGACGTCGCGTGCAGAGTGATCAAAGGCTGTTCCGGCGTCAGCGTCCACAAGTGGACGTGATGGATATCGACGAGACCGGGGATTGATGCCACCAACCTGGTCCGCATTTCGTCAACGTCGATGCCGTCGGGGCGCCTTCCATCAGGACGTGGAAGGCATTGCCCGCCAACCGCCAGGCACCGCGAAGAATCATCAGCGCGACCACGACAGACAGGATCGGGTCGATCGGAGTCCAGCCGGTCCACAAAATGCCCGCCGCGGCGGCAATGGCTGCGAGCGACCCCAGCAGATCCCCCATCACGTGCAAGGCGGCGCCGCGCATGTTGAGATTGTTTTGGTCCCCGCCATGCAGGATCAGAAAGCAGACGATATTCACCATCAATCCGGTTGCCGCCACCGCCATCATCGGCCCGGCCAGCACCGGAACGGGTTGCGACAGGCGACTGATCGCCTCGATGACGATCCAGACGGCGATACCGATCAGGGCGGCGCCGTTGACGAAGGCCGCCAGAACCTGGAAGCGATGCAAGCCGTAGGAATGCCGCAGGGTCGCCGGTCGCCGGCTGGCGCGGAAGGCGGCAAACGACAACCCCAGTGCGGCGGCGTCGGTGACCATATGCCCGGCATCAGCCAGCAACGCCAACGACCCGGACAAAATGCCGCCGATCACCTCCGCCAGCAAGAAACCGCCGGTCAGCAGCAAGGCCCACAGGACCCTTCGCTCGTTGCTTTGGGGATGGGCGTGATCGTGCCCCACGTGGTGGTGACTGTCGTGGTCGGCACTCATGATTTTAGATCCAATCATCATGACCAAGTCGGCGGGGCGTTCGGGAAACTCCCCGCCGCCTTCCGGTCAGCAGGTTTCCAGCGCCAGGGCAATGCCCTGGCCGCCGCCGATGCACAGGGTGACGACACCGCGCCGCACGCCGTCACGGCGCATGGAATGGATCAGCCGGGTGGTCAGGACCGCACCGGACGCCCCGATGGGATGGCCGTGGGCGATGGCGCCGCCCTCGACGTTCACCACGTCTTCGGGCAGCCCCAATTGCCGCAGCACGGCAAGGGCGATGGCGGCAAACGCCTCGTTGATCTCGATGCGCTCGATATCGCCGACCGTCCAGCCGGCCCGCTCCAAAGCTTGATGGACGGCGGGAACCGGGCCAAGACCGAACATGCCGGGCTCCACCGCCCCGATGCCGTAGGACAGCAACTTGGCCGCGGGGGTCAGGCCGTGCCGTTCCGCCCAGCCCCGTTCCGCCAGGATCATCGCGGCGGCACCACTGTTCAGGCCAGGGGCGCTGCCGGCGGTGATGGTGCCGTCCGGTCGGAAGGCGGGCCTCAGTTTGCTCAACGTCTCGAACGTCGCGTCCGGGCGATTGTGCTCGTCGACGTCAAAAATGGTCGGCCCCTTGCGACCGGGAATTTCCACCGGCGCGATCTCGGCGGCAAACAACCCGGCGGCTTGGGCGGCGGCGAAGCGTTTCTGCGAACGTTCCGCCCAACGATCCTGATCCTCGCGACTGATGGCCAGCTTCTTGACCAGATCCTCGGTGTGCCAGCCGGAATGCTGGCCCGAGAAGGCGTCGTTCAGTCCATCGCGCAACACGCTGTCATAAACCTGGGCATCGCCCAACCGCTGCCCCCAACGCGTGCTGGCCAGCAGATACGGGGCGAGGTCCATGTTTTCCATGCCGCCGGCAATGGCGCTGTCCAGGAAGCCCAGCATGATCTCTTGGGCGGCGGAAGCGATGGCCTGGGCGCCGGAACCGCACACCCGGTTGACGGTCATGGCGGGAATCTCGACCGGCAGCCCGCCATGAATGGCGGCTTGCCGCGCCGGGTTCATCTTGCCGCCGGCTTGAACCACGTTCCCCATGACGACCGTTCCGATCCGGCTTGGGTCAATGCCGGCACGATCCAGCACCGCCTTGATCGCCGCCGCCCCCAGATCGCTGGCGGCAACGGTCTTCACCGAACCGCCGAACGTGCCGATGGCCGTGCGGACGGGGGTGCAAATGACGATTTCACGGTTAGCCATGATAGCCTCCTGTGGGAACGGACGTAGCATACTCCCGCTGATCGGAACCGCTCAGCGGCGCCCTCAATCGGCGGGCGCATCCCTCCGGGATGCTTGCCTCCCGCGGCGCAAGCCGCGCGGCCCCTTGGGCCTAACCAAGTCTCGATGAGTCCAACTCATCGAGACTTGGTATCAGCCGCGCAGCCAGGCCTCAACCTTGTCGGGCTGCGGAATGCCGCCGGCATGGACGACCTTGCCGTCCATGACCACGCCCGGCGTGCTCATGATGCCGAAGCCCATGATGGTGGCCATGTCGGTGACTTTCTCGACGGCGACGGCGACCCCCAAGGCGGTCGCCTTGTCCTCGATCAGCTTGGCGGTGGTGACGCAATTCTTGCAGCCGGAGCCGAGTACCTTGAACGTTTTCATGATGACCTCCTGTATTCAGAGAAGCAGAGCGTTGAGCAGATAGCCGACCAGGACGAACGCGATCGACAGGAAGGTGGCGAAGAACAGCAGCATCTGCGGCTTCAGCACCTTGCGCAGGATGATGAATTCAGGCGGCGAAATGGCCACGACACTCAACATGAAGGCGATGACGGTGCCGACGGGCAGGCTCTTGCTCAGCAAAGCCTCGGCCACGGGGATGATGCCGGTGATGTTGGAATAAAGCGGCAGGCCGACCAAGACGGCGAACGGCACCGCCAGCGGATTGTCGGCTCCGGCGTATTCGGCGAAGAACGTCGCCGGGACGTATCCGTGCAGTCCGGCGCCGACGCCGATGCCGACAATGATGTACAGCCACACCCGTTGCACCATTTCCACCGCCTGATCCCAGGCATAGCGGCTGCGCCCACGCAAGGATTCGTCGATCTCGACCTGGGCAATCTCGCCCATGCGGATTTTCCAGACGTAATCCTCGACATAGCGTTCCATATGCAGCCGGTCGATGATGAAGCCGCCGATGACGCCCAGGCCGATCCCCACAGCGATGAAAATAGCGGTCATCTGCCAGCCGATGATCGAGCCGAGAATGACCACGGCGACCTGATTGAGAATGGGCGAGGTGATGAGAAACGCCATGGTGACGCCCAAGGGAATGCCGGCTTCGAGGAAGCCGATGAACAGCGGCACCGACGAGCACGAGCAAAACGGCGTCACAGCCCCCAGCATGGCGGCCAGAACATAACCGGCGCCCCGCGACTTGCCCTCGATGTAGGTGCGAACCTTCTCAGGCGCCAGCATGCTGCGGAAGAACGCCATGACGAAGACGATGACGAACAGCAGGAAGAAGATTTTGGTGGTGTCTTCGATAAAGAAGTGCACCGCGTCGGCCAGCTTGGTGCCCGCCTCCAAGACCAGAAGATCGTAGGTGGCCCAATCGGCCAGTTGGGTGAAATAAGCAAACATCGCTGTCTCCAATCAGGCGGCCCGATGGCGCGGCGGACGACCCGTCATCGTTTCCAGGCGTCTCACATCCTCGCGGTGCAGCGGTTCCCCGGCCACCCCCTTGACGGCACCGGCCACCGCCTCGGCGACCCAATCGGGAACGTCGCGGTTCAAGGAGTAGAGAACCCACTGTGCATCGCGGCGGTCGCCGACCAAGCCCGCCTCGCGCAAGACGGCAAGGTGTTTGGAAACCTTGGGCTGCGGGGCATCCAGGGCATGGGTGAACTCGCAGACGCAAAGCTCTCCGGCATTTGCCATCAAAGCCAAGCAGCGCAGGCGGATCGGGTCGGCTAGGGCCGAGAAGATGGTGCGTTGGTAATCCATCCCGATAATATACGTCGACAAGCATATTCCCGAAATAGCATATTCAATGCGTGTCTCGCATGACTGCGCGGCAAGAATAACGTGGGAGGCAACGATGGCTTGGTATAACCGCGTGATCGCCGGAGCGCTGTCCGGATTGCTGATCATCACATCCGCAGCGGCGACGGAGCTGAAGGTCCAGCCGGTGGCGCCGAACGTCTACGCTCTGGTCGGCGAATTGGGCCAACGATCTCCCGACAATCTCGGCAACAACGCCACCTTCGGCGTGGTGGTCACCAGCAAGGGTGTCGTGCTGATCGACGCGGGCGGCAGCCGTGCCGGCGCCGAAGCGATCGAGAAGACGATCCAGTCCCTCACCGACTTGCCAGTGGTTGCCGTCGTCAATACCGGGGGGCAGGATCATCGCTGGATGGGAAACGCCTATTTCCAGGCGAAGGGGGCACGGGTACTGGCGACGTCCGCAGCCGTCGCCGACCAGAAAGCCCGCGCCGACAAGCAATTTCAAGGCATGGCCAACTTGATTGGAACCGAGCGGGTTTCCGCGACCCAGGCCGTCCATGCCGACGACCTTGTCGATGCCCGTCGCGAGTTGGTCATTGACGGCATGCGAATCGAATTGATTCCCGCCGGTTGGTCGCACACGCCGGGAGTGATGATCGTCTGGCTCCCCGAAACCCGGACAGCGTTCGCCGGCGACATCGTCTATATGGATCGGATGCTGGGTGTCCTCGACGTGTCGCGGACAAAGGACTGGATCGCCGCGTTCGACATCCTGGCCGGCCTTGATCCGGCCCATGTGGTGCCTGGCCATGGCGATCCCGGCACGCTGGAGAAGGCACGGGCCGACAGCCGCGACTATCTGGCCCACCTCCGACAGCAGGTCCGCCGCTTGATCGACACGGGCGGCGACATGAACGCCGCGGCCGCCATCGACCAGTCGGATTTTCTGCGGCTGGTCGGGGCTGACCAACTGGCGAAGCGGAACGCCATGCAAGTATTTGCCGAGATGGAGTTCGAATAGTCGGCGTCATATAACGCCCCACCCCGCAAGCGGACGAAAGATCCAACCGCAGACCACCCGCCATTCAGGCGGCGCTATCGGCCAGAACGGAACCCCCGTTGAGCATTTCAGAGGCTTCCGCTGCCACCCGCGAAATCGACGACGCGACCATCGTGGTTCCCTGGGCCGCGTTCTGGGCCGAGCGCGCGATTTCCTGGGTGGCGGCACGCTGCTGCTCGACCGTGGCGGCGATGGCCGTGGCAATGGTCTGGACATGCCCGACCGAGGCCGCGATTTCTTGAACCGCCGCCGCGGCATCCTGTCCGGCCGATTGCACCGCCTGGACTTGCGCCGCGATTTCTCCGATGGCGGAGGCGGTTTGATTGGCCAATTGCTTGACCTCGCTGGCCACAACCGCAAAGCCCCGACCGCTCTCGCCGGCCCTGGCTGCCTCGATGTTGGCATTGAGGGCAAGCATATGGGTCTGGGACGCGATCTTCTGGATGAACTCCACCACGTTGCCAATCTTGTGGGTGACACCGGAAAGACCCGCCACGATCTGGTCTGTGCGACAGGCCGCACTGGCCGCCGAATTCACCGCCGCAGCGGCTTCGTTGGCGCGCGTGGAAATTTCCTCGATGGAATAGGCCATCTGCTCGGAAGCGGTCGCCATGGACTGCACGCCGCACATCGCCTGTCGCGACGCCTCGTCCACGGCATTCAGATTGGCGAGGAAGGCCGCCTTTGCAACATTGGCCTCATCGGCGGAACGTCGCGCCGCTTCCAAGGCCAAGGAACGGCGACGGGACTGCTCCACCGATTTCAGCAACAGATCATGAGCCATGCCGACGCCGACGTATCGCCCGTTATCGAGAATGACAAAGCCGTCAATCAATGCATGGGACGCTTCATCCGATATTCTCTCGGCGATGGAATCGATGGAATCCGACGCGTTCACGATAAGTGGCGACGGCTGCATGATTCGTTCGACTGGTCGATGGCTGTAAAGTGCGAGCATCAACGGCTTGGTCAGGAAGGACAGATATTGCTGCCGCGACACCAAGCCGACGACACGCTCATCCCGTTCGATCACACACAAGGCGGGAAGCTCGTCATGGCGAACCAGCAGGTCGAAGGCTTCGCCGCAGGGAGTGTCCGGGAAAACCGTCGGTGCACGCATGACCAAATCAATGGCCAGCGAATGCCAGTCCCCGACGGTTGCAATCGAATCAACGGGATCGCGCATGAACATGATCGCACCAATCAGAAAACCCAGAATGAATCCGCTGAGTTAATAGCTTGTGCGCAACGCGATATCAAATGAAGTTAGAATGTAATGAAACAAAACTGAAACTCATATGCCATGATACATATTATTTTTTACTTTGACAGATACGCGCAGAATAAACCTATACATGCGCAATAAATCAAACAGGCACCACCCCCTCACCAACGGCATCGCCCGCATCAAAAGAATATCCAGCCCCACGAACCGTTCGCACGACGTCCTTCTCTCCGACGCCGTTGATCGCCTTTCTTAATCGACGGATATGGACATCCACCGTTCGGGGTTCGACGAATATGTCCAGCCCCCAGACGGCGTTTAGCAACTCGTTCCGATTGAAGACGCGATTAGGATTGCTCATCAAAAAGCTGAGCATGCGGAACTCCGTCGGCCCAAGATGGATCGACCGGCCGTTGCGGATGACACGGTGAGCCGACAGGTCGATCACCAGATCGCCCCCTTCAACGCTTCCTTTCTCGACCGGGACAGAGGTGCGCCGCAGAAGACTGCGAATCCTCGCCAGCAATTCGTTGATCCCGAACGGCTTGGCCACATAGTCGTCCGCCCCCGTTTGCAGGCCGCGAACCTTGTCTGCCTCCTCGCCCTTGGCCGAAAGCATGATGATGGGAATGGAGCGGGTTTTCGGCCGGTGCCGAAGGATGCGGCAAACCTCGATGCCCGATATGGACGGGATCATCCAATCGAGCAGGATGAGGTCTGGTATTCGCGCGTCAACCGCCTCGAGCGCCCTTTGCCCATCATGCGCCTCCGAGGTGCTGTAACCCTCCCGCTCCAGGTTATAGCGCAACATCATCGCCAGATTTTCTTCGTCCTCGACGATCAGGACATGTGGCCGGCTCTTCGCAGCCATCGCCTACACCTGATCACCCTGGTCGATGTCGGCAGAACCATCGGCCTTAAGCCGTTCGCCTTCCGCCCATTGGCCGGAAACAAGATAAATGATCTGTTCAGCGATATTGGTGCCGTGGTCACCCATGCGCTCGATATTCTTGGCGATGAACATGAGATGGGTGCCTGGCGTTATGTTGCCGGCATCCTCCATCATATAGGCGATGTTATCCCTGAAATAGGCCGTGTAGGCCTCATCGAGAACACGATCGCCATCTCGGGCCTCTTCCGCCAAACCGGCATCCCGGGCCGCGAAGGCAGTGATCACCTTTTCCAGGGTGGCCTGGGCGAGATCGGCCATGCGGCAAACAGACTGCACCGACGGATACGACCGGATCTCGGGCATGGAATGTATCCGCTTGGCGATGTTCTTGGCGTAATCGCCGATTCGCTCAAGTTCGCTGGCAATCCGGATGGCAGTGAAGACGAGCCGGAAGTCGTCGGCATGCGGTTGCCGCAAGTTGAGGATACGGGCGCAGTTTGCCTCGACTTCATGCTCCAGAGCATCGATTTCGCGATCTTGCGCGACCACCGTCTCGGCGGCGACATTGTCGCCGTCGATCAGCGCCTGCATCGCGGCGGAAATCTGCCGCGAAACAAGCCGCCCAAGCTCAGTGAGCCTTTGTTCGAGATGGCTCAACTCGTCCTCGAACGCTTCGACGATATGTGGATTGCCGGTCATGACATCGTTTCCCCTTGTTTCAGCCGAACCGGCCGGTAACGTAATCCATCGTTTGGGTATTCTTGGGCGTGGTGAAGACGGCCTCGGTATCGCCGTATTCCACCAAATGACCGAGATACATGAAGGCCGTGTTGACGGAGACGCGGGCCGCCTGCTGCATGCTATGGGTCACCATCACGATGGTGTAGTCGCCGGAAAGCTTATTGATGAGGTCTTCGATCTTCTGGGTGGCGATGGGATCGAGTGCCGAACAGGGTTCGTCCATCAACAAGACCTCGGGTTCGGAAGCGATGGCGCGGGCAATGCACAGGCGTTGCTGCTGACCCCCGGACAAGGCAAGGGCGTTATCCTGCAACCTGTCCTTGGCCTCGTCCCACAGAGCGGCGCTCCGCAGAGCGCGTTCCACCGCCTCGTCAAGAATACGCCGATCACGAACACCATCGATCCGCAGCGGATAGGCGACATTTTCGTAAATCGACATGGGGAATGGGTTTGGCTTTTGGAACACCATCCCCATGCGCTTGCGCAAAGAGATGACATCGACTTTGGATCCGAAAAGTTCCTCGCCGTCCAAGGTGATGCTGCCTTCAATCCGCAATCCGTCGATTACGTCGTTGATCCGGTTGAAACAGCGCAACAAGGTCGACTTGCCGCAGCCAGACGGACCGATCAGCGCTGTGACGATGCCGCGTTCAATATCCATGTTGATGTTGAACAGGGCTTGCGAGTGGCCATACCAGAGCTTGAAGTCCCGAATTTGAATGGCGGTTCCGGCAGCGCCTTTGCGAACGTGGTATGCGGTGGGCTGGCGGATGCCATCGTCAAGGGGGGCGAGCTGGGCTGGAATTGCGGACATATCGAGTCGCTCCTAAAATTTGCTGCCGGCGAAACGCTGCTTAAGGCGGTTGCGAACCACGATCGCCGTGATATTCATGACGAAGATGAGACCAATGAGGAGAAGAGTGGTGACGAACACCATTGGCTTGCCGGCCTCCGAGTTGCGCGACTGGAAGCCGACGTCATAGATGTGAAAGCCGAGATGCATGAAACTGCGCTCGAGATGGATGAACGGGAAATAGCCGTCGATCGGCAGTTCCGGTGCCAGCTTGACCACACCGACCAGCATCAACGGCGCCACCTCGCCGGCCCCGCGGGCCATGGCGAGGATGAGTCCGGTCAAAATACCCGGCATGGCCCGAGGCAGCACGATGTTGCGGATGGTTTGCCATTTCGAGGCACCACAGGCCAGGGAACCTTCCCGCATGGACCGGGGCACCGCCGAAATCGCTTCCTCGGTCGCGACAATCACGACCGGCACGGTCAGAAGCGCCAAGGTCAACGATGACCACAGCAGGCCCCCCGTACCAAAGGTCGGATTCGGCAGGCGCTCGGGATAGAATAACTGATCGATGCTCGCCCCCATGATGTAGGCGAAGAACCCCAGGCCGAACACGCCATAGACGATGGACGGCACACCAGCCAGATTGTTGACCGAAATTCGCACGATAGAGACCAGGCGCCCCTGCTTGGCGTACTCGCGAAGATAAAGGGCGGTGACGACACCGAACGGAGCCACCAATACGGCCATCAGGACGGTCATGGCGAAAGTGCCGAAAATGGCGGGCAGAACGCCGCCTTCGGTGTTGGCTTCGCGTGGCTCGTCGGTCAGGAATTCAGCCCATCGCGATAGATAAATACCCAGCCATTCGACCGTGCCGAGATCATTGGCGTGGTACAGGCGGACGATCTCGGACAGCCTGAGGGTCTTTTCGCGCCCGCCGATCTCCCGCAATGTGATGGTGAAATTGGCGTCGGCGGTCCGGGTTTCCGTCGCCTCGGCCGCCAGTTTTTCGTAGGCATGCTGGAGCGCGGCGCTGCCGGCCTCGACTTCCGCCTCGACCGCCTTGAACGCCGGACTGTCTACGCCCTTGTCGATGGCGACGCGCTTCAGCCGCAGACGTTCGCCCTCGATTTCATGGTTGATGTTGCCGATTTCGATACGCTCGATCCGGCGAATTTTATTCCACCGGCCGCGAGCGTCCTCGAGAAACTGAGTCAATTGTTGCGGGGACAATTGGTCTGCGGGGATATTTTTGCCGTCAACGGAAAGGCTCGTGATCGAACCGATGAAGGCCCCCCACTCCAATCGCTCGATAAAGACCATTTCCACCGGCCTGGCAGCCTTGGTGATCTCGTAATCACTCACCCAGCGGAAATCGTCGCCGTACAGGTCATAATTGCCGGTACGGTACAAGGTTCGCATGGCGAAACCATCATTGGCAGCGATCTTTTTCTGGATATCCGGTCCCAGTCCCTTGATCTTGTCGCTCCCGACCCGATAGCTTTCGCTGCGATAGGGTTCGCCCGCGACCACTTCCCCCGAAGCCAGGGTGACCACTTCGATAGGTTTGGGAATGAATGTCGTTATGCCATTCCAGAAGACCAGGACAAGGAAGCCGGCAATCATCATCAGCCCGACAACCAAGGCACCACCCATTCCCCACAGGAAAGGCTCTCCCGCGGCAGGCAGGTCGGAGACCCCTGCGCGCTTGCTGACCGTGGTGGTGGCGGGAGTGGTCTTATCCAGCACGTCGGCATACTTCATGGGGTGCCCTCTCAAAGCTGGACCGAGCGCTTACGGAAGCGCTGTCGGATCACTTCGGCGACGGTGTTGATGACGAAGGTCATGGCGAACAGGGTCAGTGCCGCCAGAAAAAGAACCCGGTAGAGGGTGTCGTCCTTGACCGCCTCGGGAAGTTCGACGGCGATGTTGGCGGACAGAGCGCGCAGGCCGTTGAAAAGGTTCCAATCGATCAGGGCGGTATTACCGGCGGCCATCACCACGATCATGGTTTCACCTACCGCGCGTCCCATCCCGATCATGATCGCGGCGAAGACGCCGCTGATCGCCGTCGGCAGGATAATGCGGATTGATGTTTGCCACGGGGTGGCCCCGCAGGCGAGGCTGGCCGCGCGCAAATGTTCGGGAACCGCCGTAAGAGCGTCATCCGCCAAGGTATAGATCAGCGGAATGACGGCAAAGCCCATGGCGAACCCGACCACCAAGGTATTGCGCTGGACGTAAGTGTCGATCACGCCGCCACGCGCATCGATCCCCAGTGCGGCCAATCCCTGCGCCAGAGCAAAGGCCAGAACAAGCGAGCCGACCAGGATGACGCCCCAGCGGCCCAGATCGAGCATGGCGGCGCCGGTTTTGTCGCGGCTCAGCATCAAGGCCTCGATCCGTTCGCCGTAGAACCGTGAGATTATCCAGGCAACGGCTCCGAAACTCACCGGCAACAAGGCCAGAAATAGGAATGGCGCCGAATTCCCTGACTGTCCGTTGATCCAATTCTTGAAGTCACCGCCAAAGAAAACCGTCTCGAATTGCGGAGCGATGGAATAAGAAAGAAACATCGTCACCGCCACCTGGGCGAACTGGAAGCCGAGTTTGGGCACCCCCGCCAAGCGATTGGCTTGGTCAAGCGGTAGAAGTTGCCAAAGATAGGCCCCGGCGACCAACGCAAGGGGAATCAGGACGAAGGCGAGGATGAGGGCGCCGATCCAGGTTTCAACGATGGGGGCCAGGATCAACGCCGCGATGAAGCCGAGCACCACCGAAGGCAGCGACGCCATCATTTCCATGGCCGGCTTGACCACGGCACGCACCCGTCCATCCAAAAATTCCGACGTGTAGATCGCCCCCAGCAAAGCAATGGGGACGGCGAACAATAGCGAATAAAACGTCGCCTTGATCGTGCCGAAAATCAGCGGAATAAGGGAAAACTTGGGCTCGAAGCTGTCGGTTCCCGAAGATGATTGCCACGTATAGGTCGGGCCGTCATAGCCCTCGTACCAGGCTTTGCCGAAGACGGTGGCCAAGGTGGTCTCGGGGTGGGGGACGTCGAAATCAAGCAGAGTCGCCGCGCGCCCCTGTTCCAACGCCAGAATGCCATTGGCGCGAGGCGCCAGAGCCACCGTGTCGGGTTGCTCGTTCTTGCGATCGAACCGAATCAAAGTCTGCTCGCTGGTGGAATGGCGCAGCCAGACGTTGCCACGATCATCAAGGGTCGCGAAGGTTTTGCCGCGCAGGCTGGCGCTCACCCCCACCACCGCTCCGGACTGGGGTTCCAGACGATGGGCGGCCACCAGTTCGTAACCATCACTTCCCAGGGCGTTCGGACGGGGCAGGCGAAAATAGACGTCCACCGCTCCATTCGAACCACCGACCACAATCGACTGCTCGCCGATCAGGAAGCCGAACGCGGTGACTTTGACCCCTTCCGGCAGGACACGGGCTGTTTCGGCCAAGACCGGCGTCTCGAAATTGCGGGTATCGTAACGAAAAATCGTGTTCCCGGACACGGCAAAGACCTGATCGGCCCGTTCGGTCAAGATGACCCGCTCGACCTGGGTGCCTTGTGGCAAGGACGGCAGCAGAGATGTCTCAATCACCGTGCGCGATTTGCCCGTCAACATATTGCGCTTGCTCTCGGCCCGCGTCAGGCGGACGACGCCGCCGGCATCCACCGTCACGAAACTTTTGACCCCGGCATTGGCGCCTCCACTCACGCGATAATCGAGAGCGACGATGGCCGAACCCTGGTCCGAGATATTCTGCGGGTCTTCCAGCGTCACCTCGACGCTGGAGACCCTGGCCTGATTGCCGGGCAGTCTGCGGTAAATGCTGCGGCCATCGGTACTGTCGCGATCATCGATCCTGGTCAACCCCGACGGGATGTCCACCTCGGGAATCACCCGGGCCACCATCTTCAACTCACCGAAGCGAACCGAGCCGTCGGCAAAGCCGAAAGCGACATCGGCATGATCGAGGGTGCTGCCGAAGGCGGTCGCCGACTCACCGCCGAAATCGAAGGCCGGCGCCTGAAGCCCCTTCCCCGTCGGCGCGTGGAACGTGACAATCTTTCCGTCGGCCATCACCATGGTCGCGATGGCCTTGTATTCGTCCACCAAGGTGGCAACAGCGCGCTGGGACGTGTGTGGCAAGGCATAGCTGGAACGAGCACCGACCGTGCCGCCGGTAAACAGCGGCACCACCACTTGCAGCAAGAACACCATAATGCCGGCGACGGCCAGAATAACCGCCATGCCGCCGATGGTGATTGTCCAATCAGCGATCTTGTCCTTGACCACAACAGACTTGCGGGTGGTCCGGTCTCGGCGTTTCCCCATCGCTGCGGGAAGCACGGGCGGCGCGGCCGTTTTGGTCGACATTCGGGCCCTCAACGAAATTTTACGGAAAAAGGAGGGCCCGCACCGCGGGAGCGCGGGCCCGGTCCACCTATTTGGACAACCCGAACAGCTTCAGGTCTTCCTTGGCGATGTCGGCGGTGATGGGGAAATAGCCATCCTTGATGGTGCCGGTCTGGCCCTGCTTCGAGTACACGTAGCGAATGAACTCGGCCCGAGTCGGATCGAAATCCTGGTTGGGATTCTTGTTGACGTAGACATAGAGCATACGCGAGATCGGATAATCGCCACTATAGGCGTTCTCGTCACTGGCCTCGTAGCACTTGGCGCCGGCCTTCGCCGCGATGGGAACGGCACGGACGTCCGCGGTCTTGTAGCCGATGCCCGAATAACCGATGCCGAACTTGTCCGACGCGACCCCCTGGACCACCGTCGACGAACCCGGCTGTTCCTTCACGCTGTCCTTGTAGTCGCCGTTGAACAGCGTATGTTCCTTGAAGAACCCATAAGTTCCCGAGGCCGAATTGCGGCCGTAGAGCGAAATCGGCTTGCCGGCCCACTCGCCGGTGAGCCCCAGATCGCCCCAGGTGGCGATGTCCTTGTCGAGACCGCCCTTGCGGGTCTTCGAGAAGACGGCGTCGACCTGTTGCAGGGTCATGCACTTGATGGGGTTGTCCTTGCTGACATAGACCGCCAGCGCATCGACCGCGACCCGCATCGGGGTCGGCTTGTAGCCATACTTCTTCTCGAAGTCATCGATTTCCTTGCCCTTCATCGGACGCGACATCGGTCCGAACTGCGCCGTACCTTCGATCAGGGCCGGAGGGGCGGTGGTCGATCCCTTGCCTTCGATCTCGATCTTGACATTGGGATACTGGGCCTTGAAGCCCTCGGCCCACAGGGTCATCAGGTTGTTGAGGGTGTCGGACCCGATCGACTTGATGCTGCCGGAAACGCCGCTCACCTTGGTGTAATCAGGCAAAGCGGGATCCACCGAAGCCGCGTAGGCAGCCGAGGCGAAGAAGGTTGTCGCGCAGGCCGCGACCACGGTTTTTTTAAGCATGTGAAGAGCTCCGTTCAAATTTTGGATAGAGACTCGCGCCGCTCTATTTCGCGGCAACGTACTCATCGAGGGTTTTCGCATCGCCGGCCTTGAGCGTCATGCCGTTCGGCCCCTCGCCAATACGGGTCACCACCTTCATCAGTTCCCCGTGCTTGCGGAATTCGGCGAGTTCCTTGGAATCCGTCCGGAACACCCACAGGCGATTTTCCTTCACCTCGGTGACGAAACCCGGCTTGTCATAGCCAGAGCCGCCAGCATTGGCGCACCCAGTGACCGTAACGACGGCGAAAGCCATCGCCAAAGCCGCATTTCTGAATGACAACATGGTCAACCCTCCAGTTAGGTGTCATAGGCATTGCAAAAGCACTTCAAATGGCGCCACTCGTCACGGCAACCGTATCCATTGCCATCGTCGCGGCAGGAACGGCCTCTGGACTGCTCTCGACGACACCACATCGACCAGGGCGATTGTCCATGGCATGCAGAGTCCGTCGATCCCCAATAAAAGGAGCTAATTCCCCCACGCCGACAGCAGTTGAACGCAAAACGCTCCACGCCCATTCCGGCAAATACGGATTGATGGAATAGAAAACCCACTGCCCCCGCTTTCGATCGACCACGAGATCAACATTTCTCAGCGTGGCTAAGTGTCGGGAGACTTTAGGCTGAATGGCGTCGATGGCATGGGTGAGTTCGCAGACACAAAGCTCTCCCTCGGTTACCAGGAGAACCAAGCATCTCAGACGCGTTTCGTCCGCTAACGAGCGATAGAAGTCGTTTGGAGCGATCATGGCCAGACCATATGGATTGACGTATATGCGGCGCAACGTATGATTCGCTCAGATCTAAAAACTTCACATAAATGAAATTTACATGTAACATTTATTTAATTGATATTACTTTCCGCCATCTCGGAAAAACCTCATCTCAAGGCTCGCTGATCAACACGGATACTCTAAGCGTGACTTCCTCTTTTGTAGAAAATGTGATTCATCATGGAAAACACGGTCCCGTCCCACTGAGTGGTGTAGCTGCGTTTTCCTGGGGATGATGCCTCCGGGCGCGGAGCGCCCGGAGGCATCATCCCCAGGCACCCCTTGATTTGGGGAGGTCATCGTTGATCTTCGGTAGGTTTTGGTTGCGACCTTCATGCGGCGCGGCTTCAGGAAGCACGGCAGATAGCTGCCCTTGCGCAGGCGCGGGATGTGCGCAGCTCCACCATCCCCGCCGGGGTCTCCCCGTCGCGCTCGCGGTAGCCGTTGCGGTGCGTGAGGCCGCCGAGTCCGGAATGGGGGTGCCCGGAGCGATGTAATGTCACTCAACCCGGAGCTCCTGGCTCCAACGCAGCTTAGCCACCTATGTGCCTACGCCAGCTTTCACTCCCGGATGATTCCGATATGATTCCGGGGCGGTTTCCAGGGAGGGTGATCGCGGAATCAAAAAAGCCGCTAAGTCATTGACCTAGCGGCTTTAATTTGGTTGCGGGAGCAGGATTTGAACCTGCGACCTTCAGGTTATGAGCCTGACGAGCTACCGGGCTGCTCCATCCCGCGGAAAAATAAAAGGCTCGGTCTAAATCCGAGCCTTGTCGAAAATCGTGATAGGCATCGCTTTCTTGGAAGACCTGGCAGCGACCTACTCTCCCATGTCTTAAGACAAAGTACCATTGGCGCAGGGGGTTTTCACGTCCGAGTTCGGGATGGGATCGGGTGGGGGACCCCC
>Ga0209958_1000265_pt1 | contig 140842 bp, 132 predicted proteins | sample ThiBio_inoc_plan_FD_183942 | JGI IMG/M metagenome (GOLD analysis project Ga0209958, IMG submission 183942) | Wastewater bioreactor microbial communities from Cape Town, South Africa - Thiocy_inoc_plan (SPAdes) | ecosystem: Engineered > Bioremediation > Thiocyanate > Unclassified | place: South... | reverse complement strand
CGGCATCCGGCACCAGCAACGCGCACAGCGCCCCCACCAGGGCCGACAGGGTGCTGCCCGCGAGCACGGGCCAGGGCTGGGCCAGCGGGCTGGAGGGCATGCCGAACACCAGCACCGCGCTGGCACCGAAGGAGGCCACCATCCACGGCGCCTCGATCCCCCATGCATCCGCCCACCAACGGCCCAGCAGCGCCGCCAGCAGCACGCCCAAGACGGCACCGCAGGCCATGCGCAGGTGCTCGCGCCGGTTGATGCCCAGCGGCATGGGCCAGAAATTGCGCAGCCAGCGGCGCAACGCGGCGGCGGGGGACGGTTCGGGAGGGTCGGTCAACGGCATGGTGCGTCTAGCAGGGGCCGCATTGTGCCGCGCCAGGCATGCCCCCGTCCCACGCACGGTCGCCGGGGGGCTCGGCCTGGGCCGGTGGGGGCCGCCGATAGAATGGCGCGCCCAGCACTCACCTCCCGCCGCCGTGTCCGACCGCCTCGCCGTTCTCCCGCAATACCTCCTGCCCAAGCAGGCCCTCACCACCCTCATGGGCCGGCTGGCCGGCCTGCGCGGCGGGCGCTGGACCACCGCCGTGATCCGCCGCTTCATCACGCGCTACGGCGTCGACATGGGCGAGGCCGCCAACCCCGACCCCGCGGCCTACCCGACCTTCAACGAGTTCTTCACCCGCGCCCTGCGCCACGGCGCGCGCCCGCTGGCCGCGGCCGACCTGATCTGCCCCGTGGACGGCGCGGTGAGCCAGTTCGGCGCCATCGAGCGGGACCAGATCTTCCAGGCCAAGGGCCACCGCTACAGCACCACCGCACTGCTTGGGGGCGACGCCGCCCTGGCGGCGCAGTTCCAGGACGGCCACTTCGCCACCATCTACCTCAGTCCGCGCGACTACCACCGCATCCACATGCCCTGCACGGGCCGGCTGCGGCGCATGGTGCACGTGCCGGGGGAGCTGTTCTCGGTGAACCCGACCACCGCCCGGGGCGTGCCCGGCCTGTTCGCGCGCAACGAGCGCGTGGTGTGCGTGTTCGACTCGGAGCAGGGGCCGTTCGTGCTGGTACTGGTGGGTGCCACCATCGTCGGCAGCATGGCCACGGTGTGGCATGGCGTGGTCAACCCGCCGCGCACGGGCGAACTGCGCAGCTGGGACTACGCGAACCAATCCATCGTTTTGGAGCAAGGCGACGAAATGGGCCGCTTTCTGCTCGGCTCCACGGTCGTGCTGCTGTTTCCGCAGGGGCGGCTTCGCTTCAACGAAGCCTGGGCGCCCGCCCACCCGGTGCGCCTGGGCCAGAGCATGGCCATGCGCGCCGCGCCGATGCTGCAGGCGTAAGAACGTGTTCACGATCTTTTCATAGAGCCCGTTGCCCCGCAAAAGTGGCAGGTGCAAGGCGCAAAGCGCAAAGCGCAGCCGGGCTGGTGGCCCGGCGAGCATTTGCAACGCCGCAGATGCCACTTTTGCGGGGCAACCCTTCGGGCAAGGCAGCAAAAAGCCGCACTCGTCGTTGCGCACCTTGCCCAGGCAGAGAGCCTGGGCTGCGGCGCGCGCCTAGATTGCGGCTTTTTGCTGCCTTGCGGGCACTATGAAAAGATCGTGAACACGTTCTAAGCGTTCTCAGGTCATCAGGGGTTCGGGCCGCCGCGCGGTGCTGAACAGCGTGGGCTCAAGCTCCAGCTGATCGGGCCGCACGGCACCGTCGCGCCCCACGAGGTGCACGGCCAGCAACTGCTTGCGCACGACGATATGACTCACGACCTCGTCGCGCCCGGCCAGGCGCACCTTGGTGCCGGGGTGGAACAAAGGCATGCGAAAGCAGTGGCCTTGCTCGCCACTCTGCGCCGACACGTCGGCCAGCGTTTCACTGCTCGAATGCATTTCAGTCATAGGTCGAATGCTAGCGCAAGCCACGCCCGGTTGCACGGGGGCGTGGCCCGCACAGGGCTTCATACGGGTTTGCATTCAACCGTATAACTAGGCGGGAAGCCTACGATCAGTGCTGTAGCACGGCAAGGCGAACCAACGACGTTAGACGGTTGAAGGCAAATCCGTATCAGCCCCGGCGCTGGCCCGCCAGGCGCCGCACCACGGCCACGAGCTGGTCGATTTCCTCGAAGGTGTTGTAGAACGCCAGCGAGGGCCGCACCGCCGTCTCCACGCCGAAGCGGCGCAGGATGGGCTGGGCGCAATGGTGGCCGGTGCGCACGGCGATGCCCTCCTCGTTCAGCGCCTGGCCCACCTCGTCGGTGGTGTAGCCGGCGAGCACGAACGAGAGCACGCTGGCCTTGCCCGGCACGGTGCCGATCAGGCGCAGGCCGGGGATGGTGGCGAGCTGCTGCATGCCGTAATCGACCAGCGCGTGCTCGTACTGGCTGATGGCATGGATGCCGATGCGCTCCACGTACTCCAGCGCCGCGCCCAGGCCCACGGCGTCGGCAATGTTGCCGGTGCCCGCCTCGAAGGTGTTGGGCAGGCCCTGGTAGCGGGTTTTCTCGAAGGTCACGTCGGCAATCATGTTGCCGCCGCCTTGCCACGGGGGCATGGCTTCGAGCACCTCACGGCGGCCCCAGAGCACGCCGATGCCGGTGGGCGCAAAAATTTTGTGGCCCGAGAAGACGAAGAAGTCCGCGCCGATGTCCTGCACATCCACCGGCGTGTGCGCGATGGACTGTGCGCCGTCCACCAGCGTCGTGATGCCGCGCGCGCGAGCGCGCGCCACCACGTCCTTGACCGGCACCACGGTGCCGAGCACGTTGGAGACGTGGCCGATGGCGACGATCTTCGTGCGGTCGTTCAGCAGCTTCTCGTATTCGTCGAGCCGTATCTGCCCCTGGTCATCGACCGGGATCACGCGCAGCTTCGCGCCCTTGGCCTGCGCGAGCTGCTGCCAGGGCACGATGTTGGCGTGGTGCTCCAGATGGCTGACGATGATCTCGTCGCCCTCGCCCACGTTGCGCCCGCCCCAGCTCTGCGCCACCAGGTTGATGGCCTCGGTGGTGCCGCGCACGAAGATCACCTCCTGCGCCTCGGGCGCGTGGATGAAGCGGCGCACCACCTCGCGCGCATGCTCGTAGGCATCGGTGGCGCGCGCCGCCAGCGCATGGGCGGCGCGGTGGATGTTGGAGTTCTCGTGCGCGTAGAAATGCGCGATGCGCTCGATCACCTGCCTGGGCTTGTGCGTGGTGGCGGCGTTGTCCAGCCAGACCAGCCGCTTGCCGTTGATGCGCTCGGACAGGATGGGAAAGTCGCGCCGCACGGCGTGCACGTCGAAGGCCGGGTGACGGTCCTGCTGGGCCGCCGGCGCGCCCTGCGGGTGCGGCTTGGCCGGCGTGACGTAGCCGCTGGGCAGGCGCACCGCATCGACGAAGTAGAACTGCGGCGCGGCGCCCGCCACGCCCGGCTCCGGCACGGCAGGCGCGGCAGGAATGGCAAGCGCCGCACCAGGCGCCGCGACGCGGGGCACCTCGGCGAACACCGGCGCGCCCGCGCCGGCGGCCAGGGCGGCCACGGCCTGCTGGCTCAAGGCATCCAGGCCGTCGCCGGGCACGGCGGGAAGCAGTGGCGCGGAGGGCGCGGGCGCCTCGTGCGGCGCCACGCCGTCGGTCAGGCTGGCCAGGCGCGGCTCGTAGCCGGGCAGCGCGCCGAAAGCGTTGTCGGGCACGCCGTTGCCCGCCTGTGCATGCGGCAGCGCCACGGCAGCGCGGTTGAGCAGCGCCAGCGGCGTACCGGGGCTGGACGGCAGCAGGTTGCTGCCCGGCACCTGGCCCAGCGGGACGGGCGTGCCCGGTACGTTGGGCGAGAAGCCCGAAGGCGCGGCCAGCGGCGAGCCGCCCGGCGCCCAGTTGGCGGGCGGCTGCGCGCCGGGCACCGGCACGGCGGGTGCGCCGCCAGGCAGGCTGCGCAGCAGGCTGGTGGCCCACTGCGCCAGCGTGGCCGGGTCGATGGGCGCGGCGCTCTGCGGCACGGGGATTGCGGGGGTGGTACTCAAGAGCATCTCCTTGACCGCCGGCAGCTTTCAAAAGCATAGCTGCCAGCGCTTGCTACATCAGCGTTTGAAGGGATTTTTACTTGTAGGTATCGAGCGCCGCATAGTCGTGGTAGCGGTCGATGCGCACGTCGTCGAGCACGGCCAGCGCGTCGGGCGTGAGCACGGCCAGCGAGCAGTACAGCGAGATCAGGTACGAGCTGATGGCCTGGTCGTTGATGCCCATGAAGCGCACCGACAGCCCCGGGCTCTGCTCGCCCGGCAGCCCCGGCTGGAACAGGCCGACCACGCCCTGGCGCCGGTCGCCCACGCGCAGCAGCAGGATGCTGCTCTTGCCGTCGGCCACCGGGATCTTGTCAGACGGCACCAGCGGCACGCCGCGCCAGGTGATGAACTGCGAGCCGAACAGGCTCACCGTGGGCGGCGGCGTGCCACGGCGCGTGGCCTCGCGGCCGAAGGCGGCGATGGTCAGCGGGTGCGCCAGGAAGAAGGCCGGCTCCTTCCACACCTTGGTGAGCAACTCGTCCAGGTCGTCGGGCGTGGGCGCGCCGCTGTCGTTCAGGGGGAAGATGCGCTGTTCGTCCGCCACCTGCGCCAGCAGGCCGTAGGAGGCGTTGTTGATGAGCTCGCTCTCCTGGTTCTCCTTGATGGTCTCGATGGTCAGGCGCAGCTGTTCCTTGATCTGGTCGTGCGGGCTGCTGTAGAGGTCGGAGATGCGCGTGTGCACGTCCAGCACCGTGGAGACGGCGTTCAGGAAGTACTCGCGCGGCGCTTCGTCGTAATCGACGAAGGTGCGCGGCAACTGGTTCTCGAACTGCTTGGAGGTGCAGGTCACCTTGATGTCCTGCGGGTTCTTCACCTGGTTGACGCGGTAGATGCCCGCCTCCACCGGCACCCACTGCAGCAGGTGCGTGAGCCAGCGCGGCGTGATGGTGGCGAGCTGGGGCGCGGTCTTGGTGGCGTTGGCCAACTGGCGGGCAGCGTTGTCGCCCAGGGTGTGGTGGATGGTGGTCATGGACTGTCGTCGTACTGAGGGTGGAAGAAAACGGTGAAGGGGAAGCTCAGGCCGCCACGGGCAGCGGGCCGGCGTCGGGCGGCGTGGCGATGGCCTGGCGCACGCTGGCCTGGGTGACGTGGGCCAGCGGCGGCACGTCCTCGGTCACCCAGACGTTGCCGCCGATGACGGCGCCCCGGCCGATGGTCACGCGCCCGAGGATGGTGGCGCCGGCGTAGATCACCACGTCGTCCTGCACGATGGGGTGGCGCGGCCAGCCCTTTTGCAGGTGGCCCTGGGCGTCGCGCGGAAAGCGCTTGGCGCCCAGCGTCACGGCCTGGTAGATGCGCACGTTGCGGCCGATCACCGCCGTCTCGCCCACCACCACGCCGGTGCCGTGGTCGATGAAGCAGCCCGCGCCGATGCGCGCGCCGGGGTGGATGTCGATGCCCGTCTGCCCGTGCGCCAGCTCGGCCACCATGCGCGCCAGCAGCGGCAGCTCCAGCCCGTACAGCACATGCGCGACGCGGTGGTGGATCAGCGCCAGCACGCCGGGGTAGGAGAGCACCACCTCGTCCACGCTGTGCGCGGCCGGGTCGCCGTGGAAGGCGGCCAGCACGTCCGCGTCCAGCCACTGGCGCAGCCGGGGCAGCGACTGGGCGAACTCGCGCACCACCTGGGTGGCGCGCCGCGCCAGCGCCTCGCCATCGAGCGCCTCGCCGTCGTGGCGCGCGCGGTAGCCCAGCTCGATGGCGGCCTGCGTGCGCAGCGCCTGCAGCGCGCTGTCGAGCGTGTGGGCGATGTAGAAGTCCTCACCCGCCTGGCGCAGCTCGGGTGGCCCCAGGCGCAGCGGGTAGAGCACGCCCTTGAGCGCATCGACGGCGCGCGCCACGGCGTCGCGCGAGGGGAATTCACGCTGCGCCGTATCGGTGCGGCCCTGCTGGCCGCGCCACTGGGCGCGCACGTGGCGCAGCTCGGCCACGATTTCGGGAATGGGAAAGTCGCTCATGGTTGCGTGCCTTTTTTTGAACGAAACAAGCCCCCAGCGCTTGCGGGGAAAGCGCTGCCAGCTATCAATTCAGGAGTTTTCGGAAGAGCGCCTTCAGTCCTGCACCCAGGGCAGGCCGTGGAAGCGCCAGCCGTCGGCATGGCCGCGCTGCTGGGCGGCGTCCAGCTCGCCCTCGAAGCCCTCGCTCACGTTGAACACGCAGGCCAGCCCGGCCTTGGCGGCCTCCTGCGCGGCCAGGGCCGAGCGCTTGCCGCTGCGGCACAGCAGCAGCGCGATGGCGGGCTGCGGCTGCCTGGCCAGCAGCGCCGCCAGCTCGCGCACGAAGCGCGGGTTGCGCGCCAGCGCCGTGCCCGTGGCCCAGGGCACGTGCGCGCTGCCGGGCACGTGGCCGACGAACTTGCGTTCCTCGGCCGTGCGCACGTCCACCAGCAGCGCCAGCCCCTGGCTGACCAGTTGCCAGGCCTGGCGCGGCGTCACCGAGCCCGCGTGGGGCAGGCCCTCGGCGGCGGCGCGGGCGGCGGCTTCTTGCAATGCGGGGAGATTGGAGATGTCCGTCATGGTGGGTTCACTGAGTCGGTAGCGATGTGCCGCATGGTGCCCCGGCGCCAGCGGCTGGAGAACGAATGAAAAATGGCTTGCTTATGCGAAAAACGCACAAGGCCTTAGAACGTGTTCACGAACTTAGAGGGCCACGGAGCCCCCTTCGCCCTCCCCCTTGCCATCGCCCTGCGCCAGCGCGCGCAGCACCTCCTCGCGCGTGAGCGTGGGCACGAAGGTCTCGATGAAGCGGAAGGCGTAGCCGCGCAGCCAGCCGCCGCGGCGCAGGCCCAGGCGCGTGAGGTTGACCTCGAACAGGTGGCGCGCGTCGATGGCGCGCAGGTGGCGGTCGCGCTCGGCGTCGAAGGCGATCGAGGCCACGATGCCCACGCCCATGCCCAGCTCCACGTAGGTCTTGATGACGTCGGCGTCCATGGCGGTGAGCACCACGTCGGGCGCCAGCGCCGCCTGGGCGAACGATTCGTCGATGTGCGAGCGCCCGGTGTAGCCCGCCTCGTAGGTGATGATGGGGTAGCTGGCCAGCGCCTGCAGCGTCACGGCCTGCGGCTCCAGCCCCAGCAGCGGGTGGCCCGGCGGCACGATGATGCTGTGCGACCAGCGGTAGCACGGCAGCGTGACCAGCTGCTCGTACCCCGCCAGCGCCTCGGTGGCCACGCCGATGTCGGCCTCGCCCGAGAGCAGCATCTCGGCCACCTGGCGCGGCGAGCCCTGGCGCAGGTGCAGCGACACGCGCGGGAAATGCTGGCGGAAGTCGCGCACCACCGCCGGCAGCGCGTAGCGCGCCTGCGAGTGCGTGGCCGCCACCACCAGGCCGCCACGGTCGGCGGCGACGAAGTCGTCGCCCGCGCGGCGCAGGTTCTCCGACTCCAGCAGCAGGCGCTCGACGATGGGCAGCAGCGACGCGCCGGGCGGCGTCAGCCCCGTGAGGCGCTTGCCCGCGCGCACGAAAATGTCCACGCCCAGCTCCTCCTCCAGCTCGCGGATCTGGCGGCTCACGCCGGGCTGCGAGGTGTACAGCCGCGCGGCCACCTCGGTCAGGTTGTAGCCGCAGCGCACGGCCTCGCGCACCGAGCGCAATTGCTGGAAGTTCATGGTGTCTTGCTATCTTTAAGTGAGCTGCCAGCGCTTGTACCGCAAGGGCTGGCGCCCTTTTTTCTTCAAATCCGGCGCCGCGTCACAGCTTGGCGATGGAGACTTCGGTGGACTTGACCAGCGCCACCACATCGGAGCCCACCACCAGCTTCAGCTCGTCCACCGAGCGCGTGGTGATGACCGAGGTGACGACGCCCCAGGGCGTTTCCACGTCGACCTCGGAGACGACGTCGCCACGGATGATTTCGCGCACCTTGCCCTTGAACTGGTTGCGCACGTTGATGGCTTGGATGGACATGGGTTTTCTCCTGGGTTGAAAAGCGAGAGGTTCAAAAAGGGCGTTCAGATGGCCCAGCGCAGGCCATGGGCGGGCACGCCGGGCCAGCCGGTGGCGCCGGGTGCATCCTCGGCGCCGGGCTTTTGCAGCACGCGGTCGAGGATGCGTTTTTCCAGCGCCGCAAAGGCCGCGTCGCCGTGCACGCGCGGGCGTGGCAGATCGATGCGCTGGTCCAGCGCGATCTGCCCGTCCTCGATGAGAACCACGCGGTCGGCCAGGGCCACGGCTTCCTGCACGTCGTGCGTGACCAGCAGCGCGGTGAAGGCGCTGGCCTGCCACAGCCCTTCGATGAGGCGGTGCATCTCGATGCGCGTGAGCGCGTCCAGCGCGCCCAGCGGTTCGTCGAGCAGCAGCAGGCGCGGCCCATGCACCAGGGCCCGCGCCAGGGCCACGCGCTGGCGCTGGCCGCCCGACAGGCGCGCCGGCCACTCGGCCAGCCGGTCGCCCAGGCCCACGCGGGCCAGCACCTCGGCCGCCGCGCCACGCTGGCCGGGCGGCAGGCCCAGGGCCACGTTGTCGGCCACGCGCTTCCAGGGCAGCAGGCGGGCGTCCTGGAACATGATGCGCGTGTCCGCGCTCAGGCCCTGCACGTCTTGTCCGTCGATGCGGATGCTGCCGCCCGAGGCGGATTCCAGCCCCGCCACCAGCCGCAGCAGCGTGCTCTTGCCGCAGCCGCTGCGGCCCACGATGGCGACGAACGCGCCGGGTTCGATGTCCAGGTCGGCATGGCGCAGCACGTGGCGCGCGCCGTAGCGCTTGTCCACGCCGCGCACCTGCAGGCGCACACCGCCGGGCGATGATGAAGATGAAATAGAGGTCAAAACAGGCTCCAGCCCTTATGTAGCAAGCGCCAGCAGCTACGTTGTTGATAGTAGATCAGGCCTGGTAGCCCGGATGCCAGCGCAGCCACCAGCGCTCCAGCACCTTGGCGAACACGTCGGCCAGCTTGCCCAGCAGCGCGTACAGCAGGATGCCCACGAGCACGATGTCGGTCTGCAGGAACTCGCGCGCGTTCATGGTCAGGTAGCCGATGCCGGACTGCGCCGAGATGGTCTCGGCCACGATCAGGATCACCCACATCAGGCCGAGCGAGAAGCGCAGCCCCACCAGGATGGAGGAGAGCGCGCCGGGCAGGATGATGTCGCGGTACAGCTGCCAGCGCGTGAGGCCGTAGGTGCGCCCCATCTCGACCAGGCCCGGATCGACGTTGCGGATGCCGTGGTAGGTGTTGAGGTAGATCGGGAAGAACACCGACACGGCGATGAGGAACAGCTTGGCCGATTCGTCGATGCCGAACCACAGGATGACCAGCGGGATCAGCGCCAGCGCCGGGATGTTGCGCACCATCTGGATGGTGGAGTCGAGCAGCGTCTCGGCCCAGCGCAGCGAGCCCGTGAGCAGCCCCAGCAGCAGGCCGAGCCCGCCGCCGATGGCCAGCCCGCTGAGCGCGCGCACGGCGCTTACCTTCACGTGCGTCCACAGCTCGCCCGATTCGGCCAGCGTCCACGCGGCCTGCAGCACGTCGAACGGCGCGGGCAGCACGCGGGTGGAGAGCCAGCCGCGCGCCGACGCCGCCTGCCACACCGCCACCAGCAGCAGCGGCACCAGCCAAGGCAGCAGGCGCCGGCCGGCCTGCGCGGCCAGGCGCTGCACGGCCGCGAGCGCGCCGGGCGCATCGGGGGTGGCGGCCAGCGCGGCGCCGGCCTGGAGTTCACGCACGGCCCCGGTCATGGCGCGCTCCGGGCGGGTGCGGGGTGCTGCGGCGGCAGGCCCCAGGCGCGCTCGGTCACGCGCAGTACGCGGCGCAGGCGCCGCACCAGGGGCTGGCGCTGGGGGACGAAGGCGGGGCGGGCAGGCGTGGCGGGCATGGCGTCCTCACAGATCCACCGGGGCGGCGTGCAGCAGGTTGAGCTTCTTGGGGATGAGCTTGAGCGCGTGGAAGGTGTCGGCGATCTCCTGCTGCTCGGCCAGGATGTCGCGCGTGACCGGCGCGGTGCCGAAGCGCACGCGCCCCACGTACAGCGCGGTGATCTCCTTGTCCAGCCCCAGCACGCCGGCCAGCTCGGCGGCGGCGGCGTCCTTGTTCTTCGACACCCAGGTGTCGATGCGGTTGATCTCCTCGATGGCGATGCGCAGCACATCGGGGTTGCGCGTGGCGTAGTCGCGCGAGCTGAAATAGTAGTAGCGGTTGTTGGCCACGCCGTTGGCATCGGCCAGCACGCGCGCCTGCAGGGTTTTCTGCGCGGCCGCCAGGAACGGATCCCAGATCAGCCAGGCATCGACCGCGCCCTTCTCGAAGGCGGCGCGCGCATCGGCCGGGGCCAGGAAAACCGACTGCACGTCGCCATACGCCAGGCCGTGCTTTTGCAGCAGCTTGACCAGGAAGTACTGCACGTTCGAGCCCTTGTTGTAGGCCACGCGCTTGCCCTTGAGGTCGGCCACGCTGCGGATGGGCGAGTCCTTGGGCACCAGCAGCGCCTCCAGTTCGGGGCGCGGCACCGAGGCGCCGGCGTACACCAGCGGCGCGCCGGCGGCCTGGGCGAAGATCGGCGGCGCCTCGCCCACGTCGCCGAAGTCGATGGAGCCGACGTTCAGCGCCTCCAGCTGCACCGGCCCGGCGTTGAATTCGGTCCAGGTGACCTTCACGCCCAGCGGCGCCAGGCGCTTCTCCAGCGTGCCACGCGCCTTGAGCAGCGACAGCCAGCCCTTCTGGTGGCCCACGCGCAGCACGCGGGCCGGGGCCTGCGCCCAGGCGCCGCCTGCGCTCCAGGCCCCGGCCAGGCCCAGGCCCAGGGCCGTGGCCAGCACGCGGCGGCGCGGCAGGCCGGGGGCGGAAGCCGCGCGCTGCGCGGCGGTGTTCGTCGGGTTCTTCATATCAGTGTGTCCTTGGGCTGGGGCCCCGGGGCCGGGCGCAGGCAAGGCTGCGCCCAGGCCGCCCCGGCGGCGGTTCGGTCGATGGAGGAAAGGTCAGGAAATTCCGGGCGGTTTCACACGCTGCAGCGCACCTGCGAGAAAGGCACCGGCGCGAAGCGCCCCGCCGCCGCGGCCGACATGGCCGGGGCGTGCAGCACTTCGCTGACCAACTGGTGCACGGCTTCGTCGATGCGCTGGCCGATCTCGGGCGCCACGGCGTAGGCGCCCTCGGGGGTGAGGTAAACCTGCCCCTCGGTGGCGTAGATGCCGGGCAGGATGTGCTTGGCCCCGAGCGACTGCAGCACCGGCCGCAGCGCGTAGTCCAGCGCCAGCATGTGGTGCGGGCTGCCGCCCGTGGCCAGCGGCAGCACGGTCTTGCCCTGCAGCGCGGCCTGCGGCAGCAGGTCGAGGAACACCTTGAGCACGCCGCTGTAGGCGGCCTTGTAGACCGGCGTGGAGACCACGAGCAGGCCGGCGTCCTCCACCTGCCTGACCGCCTGGGCGATGCTGCGGTGGCCGGTGTCGGCCAGCAGCAGCGCCTGCGGGTTCAGGTCGCGGATGTGCAGACGCGCCGCGCGCACGCCGCGCACCGTCAGGCGCAGGGCCACGGCGTCGAGCAGCGCCGCCGAGCGCGAGCGCTCCGAGGGGCTTCCGGCCAACAGCAAGGTGGACATGGTGGGTTCCTGCATGCTCATGTTTCGATAGCTTCCAGCGCTTGACTGGCAAGCGCTGGAGCCGCTTTTCATACCAAATTCAACGCTTGGTGTAGATCTGGTCGAAGGTGCCGCCGTCGGCAAAGTGCGTCTTGCCCGCGACAGGCCAGCCGCCAAAGGCCTGGTCGATGGTGAACAGCGTCAGCTTGGGGAACTGCGCGGCGTACTTGGCGCGCGCCTTCTCGCTGCTCGGGCGGTAGTAGTTCTTGCCCGCGATGTCCTGGCCTTCGTCGGAATACAGGTACTGCAGGTAGGCCTCGGCCACCTTGCGCGTGCCCTTCTTGTCCACGTTCTTGTCCACCACGGCCACCGTGGGCTCGGCCAGGATGCTGGCCGAGGGCACGACGATCTCGAACTTCTCCTTGCCAAACTCCTTGAGCACCAGGAAGGCCTCGTTCTCCCAGGCGATCAGCACGTCGCCCACGGCGCGCTGGGCGAAGGTGATGGTGGAGCCGCGCGCGCCCGTGTCGAGCACCGGCACATTGCCGTAGAGCTTGCCCACGAACTCCTTGGCGCCGGCCTCGCTGCCGCTCTTGCGCTTGCCGTATTCCCACGCGGCCAGGTAGTTCCACTGCGCGCCCGCCGAAGTCTTGGGGTTGGGCGTGATCACGGCCACGCCGGGCTTGACCAGGTCGTCCCAGTCCTTGATGGCCTTGGGGTTGCCCTTCTTCACCAGGAAGATGATGGTCGAGGTATAGGGCGCCGAGTTGTGCGGCAGGCGCTTTTGCCAGTCCGCCGCCACCAGGCCGCCGTTCTTCACCAGCGCGTCCACGTCGGGCGCCAGGCCCAGCGTCACCACGTCGGCATCGAGCCCGTCGATCACCGAGCGTGCCTGCTTGCCCGAGCCGCCGTGCGACTGCTTCACGGCCACATCCTGCCCCGCCTGCGCCTTCCAGTACTTGGCGAAGGCCGCGTTGAACTCCACGTACAGCTCGCGCGTCGGGTCGTAGGAGACGTTGAGCAGCGTCACCGGCTGCTGTGCCAGGGCGGGCAGCGAAAAGCCCCACCCGAGCGTGGCCGCCAGGGCGGCGGCGAGGGGAAACTTGATAAAGTGGCGGCGATTTTTCATGGGTGCTTCCGTTGCGGTGAATGTGTCGATGCAGCGCATTCTGGAAGCTGCCCATCAAAACTGGAACAAATAAGATTTCAGTTCGTTATTCGAAAATCAACTAAGAACCCCAGACCACAAAGGAATTGCCCCATGGCACGTACCGTTCAATGCATCAAGCTCGGCCAGGAAGCCGAAGGCCTCGACTTCCCGCCCTACCCCGGCGAGCTGGGCAAGCGCATCTATGAAAGCGTCAGCAAGCAGGCCTGGGCCGACTGGCTGCGCCACCAGACCATGCTGGTGAACGAGAACCGCCTGAACCTGGCCGACGCGCGCGCACGCCAGTACCTGGCCCGGCAGATGGAAAACCACTTCTTTGGCGGCGGCGCAGACGCCGCGGCGGGATATGTCCCGCCCAGCGCGTAACGCAGTGGAGCGATGCATGAAGTTGTTTCGCCAAAACCATTTCTTCGGCGGCGGCGCGGACGCCGCGGCGGGCTACGTGCCGCCCAGCGCGTAAAAAAAAGAAACGTGCTGCCGTCGGCTTCGCTGCTGGACTCGTTCCAGGCCTCCCAGCTCAGCGCCCTGCTGGTGATCTACCTCGTGGCCATCACCGCCGAGGCCATGTCCGGCGCGCTGGCCGCAGGCCGGCGCGACATGGACATCTTCGGCGTGGCCGTGATCGCCTTCGTCACCGCGCTGGGCGGCGGCACCCTGCGCGACATGGTGCTGGGCCACTACCCCATCGGCTGGACGCAGCACCCCGAATACGTCTACCTGGTGATCTCGGCAGGCCTGCTGACCACGCTGGTGGCGCGCTACATGCACCGGCTCCAGCGCGTGTTCCTGGTGCTCGACGCCATGGGGCTGATCGCCTTCTCGCTCATCGGCTGCAACGTGGCGCTGGAGCTGGGCTACCCGCCCGTGGTGGTGGTGATGGCGGGCATGCTCACCGGCATCAGCGGCGGCATCCTGCGCGACGTGCTGTGCAACCAGGTGCCGGTGGTGTTCCGGCGCGAGCTGTATGCCAGCGTGTCGCTGGCCGTGTGCCTGCTGTTCCTGGCGCTGCAGCGGCTCGGCGTGGGTTCCGACCTCGGCATTGCCCTCTGCTTCGCCAGCGGCCTGGCGCTGCGGCTGCTGGCCATCCGCTTTCACTGGCGCCTGCCGGTTTTCTCGTACCAGGGGCGCTGGGAGGAGTGACCGGCCCTGCAAGGCGCGAAGGCTCTTGCTGACGCGGCGCAAAGACCCCTCCTGCGGCCCTGGCCGCCGCGCGCAAGGCGTGGACAATCGCCCCCCATGCCCGAACCCATCGACTGGCTCCCTGACGGAGCCCCCTATAGCCCGCGCTTCGGCGACCGTTACCACAGCAGCGCCAACCACGGCGTGGACCAGGCGCGCGACGCCTTCCTCGGCGGCTGCGGCCTGCCCGCCGCCTGGGCCGGGCAGGCGCAGTGGCGCATCCTGGAAACCGGCTTCGGCCTGGGACTGAACTTCCTCGTGACCTGGGCCGCCTGGCGCGCCGACCCGGCACGCCCGCGCGTGCTGCATTTCGTCTCGTGCGAGGCCTGGCCCGTGGCCGAGGCCGACCTGCTGCGTGCCGCGCCGCAGGCGCCCGAACTGCAGCCGCTGGCCCAGCAACTGGCCGCGCAGTTCTGGGGCTTGCTGCCCGGCGTGCATCGCCTCTCGTTCGAGGGCGGGCAGGTGCTGCTCACGCTCTACATCGGCGACGCCCAGGCCATGCTGCGCCAGCAGCAGCCCGTGGCCGACGCGGTGTACCTGGACGGTTTCAGCCCGCAGTGCAACCCCGACATGTGGGGCGAAGGCTTGCTCAAGGCCGTGGCGCGCTGCTGCCGCCGCGGCACGCGCCTGGCCACCTGGAGCGTGGCCAGCGCCGTGCGCGCCGGGCTGGCGCAGTGCGGCTTCGAAGTGCGCAAGGTGCCCGGCGTACATCCGAAGCGCGACAACCTGCAGGCCACCTTCGACCCGCCCTGGCAGCCCCGGGGCGCCGCGGACGCGCCCGCGCCGCTGTTCAGCGCGCCCTCGCGCTGCGTCGTCATCGGCGCCGGCCTGGCGGGCGCGGGCGCCGCCGCCAGCTTGGCGCGGCGCGGCTGGCAGGTCGAGGTGCTGGACCAGGGCGCGGCGCCCGCCGCCGGGGCCTCGGGCCTGCCCGCCGGGGTGTTCGGCCTGCACGTCTCGCCCGACGACGCCCCGCAATCGCGCCTGAGCCGCGCCGGCCTGCGCCTGACGCGCCAGACCGCGCAGGAACTGCTCGCCGAAGGCGTGGACTGGGCGCCCAGCGGCGTGCTGGAGCACTGCGTGGACGGGAAGCGCGGCCTGCCCGCCGCCTGGAGCGAAGACGCCGCCCACCCCGGCAGCGACTGGAGCCGCTACGCCGATGCGGCGCAACTGGCCGCCGCAGGCCTGCCCGCCGCCGCCGTCGGCCACTGGCACGCGCGCGGCGGCTGGATACGGCCCGCGCGGCTCATCGCGGCGCTGCTGGCCCGGCCCGGCATCACCTGGCGCGGCGGCGCGGCGGTGGCGCGCATCGCGCGCGCGGGCGATGGTGCATGGCGCCTGTTCGATGCGCAGGGCGCCCTGCTGGCCGAAGCGTCGCTGGTCGTCATCGCCACCGGCGCGGGCAGCATCGGCCTGTGCGCCGGTTACTGGCCTGCCGCGTCGCTGCGCCCGCTGCGCGGGCAGGTGAGCTGGGGCCGCTGCGCCGACGCGCCCGCCCTGCCCCCCTTCCCCGTGAACGGCCACGGCAACCTGGTGCCCTGCGCGCCGGACGCGGACGGCCCGATCTGGGTACTGGGCTCGACCTTCGAGCGCGGCCAGACAGCACTGCCCAAGACTGCCGACGAACTGGCCGCCGGCCGCGCCTACAACCTGGAGCGCCTGCGCGGCCTGCTGCCGGGCCTGCGGGCGCCGATGGCGCAACGCTTCCAGACGCCCGGCGCCGTGCACGACTGGTCCGCCGTGCGCTGCGCCGCGCCCGACCGCCGCCCCGTCGTCGGCCCCATCGACCCGCAGGCGCTTCCGGGCCTGTGCATCAGCACCGCGCTGGGCGCGCGCGGGCTGACCAACGCGCTGCTGTGCGGCGAACTTCTGGCCGCGCAGGTGCACGCCGAGCCACTGCCGCTGGAGGCCAAGGTGGCGCAGGCGCTGGCGGCGCAGCGGCTGCGGGGGTAGACGGCCCGGGGCGTTCCAGTTATCCATAGCGTCACCCGCAGCCCACGAAGTGCGCAGCCCCGCGAAACGGCGCACTTGGCGCTTGGTCCGGCGTCAGATTGCCGTTGCCGGACGGCGAACCGCTGCGCTGCAGATCGCATTCGATCAGCGCGACAAGACCGTCATCGGAAAGCTTCTGGTGTTCAGGACACAGGCCCCAGCCCATCCCTGTGCAGCGCTTCATGGTCGCGCGCAGACACTTGTCCAGCAGGATGCTGCCGGTACCGAAGCTGACACCACATACCAGGCATGCATGTTGTTCCAGCGAAACGTGCGATTTCTCTTCCATGATGATCTCCGGTTGCTCGGGCGGAATTGCCCGGGACCGGCACGCCGCAGCGCAGCGCAGCGGTCAGAGGTTCAAAGACGGCCAACAGGACGCCCGCGTGCAAGGCACACGCAGGCCGTGAGCGCGAGAACGGTGTGCAAGGATGAAGGGAACCAGCAAGCCAGTCCACCACGCACCTCGCTTGCATTGGCAAGCGCAGCGCGCAGCAGCCTTGCCGCGGAGGCATCAGTGATGAGAGCCAAAGGGGCGAGACGACGCAGTCGGCTCGATGCGCAGCACGTACAGCACGGCCCGGCGATGCACGGAAAACCCGAGCCAGGATGCGTGCAGACAAAAAAATAGCCCCTTGCGGGGCTACTTCGATTTCCGTACTTTTCTGTATGGACCAAAAAATCGAAAGAAACTTGCGTAATCTATTGATTTTATTGGTAGGCGCGATTGGACTCGAACCAACGACCCCCACCATGTCAAGGTGGTGCTCTAACCAGCTGAGCTACGCGCCTGTGTTTGTTCGAGAAGCAAGAGTATAGCAGTAAAACGGCACGCTCCGAGAATCCGTCAACGCCGGCGCGCGGAGCGCACGCCGGACACACCGGCCACGATCGCCAGCACCTTGTTGAGCCGGCCGGAATCCGCCACTTCGACGGTGAAGGTCATCCAGGCCGTGCCCTTGACCGACTGGGTCTGCACGCCGATCACGTTGGTTTTCTCGCGGGCGAACACTTCCGAGATGTCGCGCAACAGGCCCTGGCGGTCCGCAGCCTCCACGGCCACATCGACGGGATAGACGATGGAGGCCACGGCCGTCGGCTTGGGCAGGCCCCAGGTCACCTCGATCACGCGCTCGGCGCTGCGCGCGGCCATCTCGCGAAAGTTGCTGCAATCCGCGCGGTGCACGCTCACGCCCTTGCCGCGCGTGACGAAGCCAGCGATCTCATCGGGCGGCGCGGGGCGGCAGCACTTGGCCAGTTGCGTCATCAGCGAATCGACGCCGACCACCAGCACCCCCCCTTTGGGCGCCGCATCGGGCCGCGCCTTGCGGATCAGCATCTGCTCGTCCAGCGGCTGCTCGGGCTCAGGCGGACGCAGCAGGTTCTCGATGTTGCGCAGGGAAAACTCGTCCTTGCCGACGACCTCGAACAAGGCGTCAGCCGTCTTGAAGCCCAGCTGCACCGCCAGGTCGTCGAGCTTGAACGCCGTCTTGCCCTCGCGCTGCAGCAGCTTTTCCACCGCCTCGCGCCCGCGCGCCACGGTTTCGTGCGTGGCTTGCGCGTTGAACCAGGCGCGCACCTTGGCGCGCGCGCGCGGGCTCACCAGGTAGCCCAGTTCGGCATTGAGCCAGTCGCGCGAGGGCCGGCCTTCCTTGACGGTGACGATCTCCACCGTCTGCCCGCTTTGCAGCGGCGTGTTCAGCGACACCATGGCGCCATCGACGCGCGCGCCACGGCAGCGGTGCCCCAGGCTGGTGTGCACCGCATAGGCGAAGTCCACCGCCGTGGCGCCCTTGGGCAGCTCGATCACTGCGGCATCGGGCGTGAGCACGTAGATGCGGTCGTCGAACAGGTCGCTGTGGCTGGAGTCGGCCATGTCGCGCCCCCATGCCAGGAGCTGGCGCAACACGGCGATCTTGGCGTCGTATTCGCCGCTGGCGGAGACCCCGGCGTAGCCCTTGGTGCCCGCCTCCTTGTAGGCCCAGTGCGCGGCCACACCGTGCTCGGCGTGGTCGTGCATGGCCTGGGTGCGGATCTGGATCTCGATGGCGCGCCCGGACTCGTCGCGCACCACCGTGTGCAGCGACTGGTAGCCGTTGGGCTTGGGCTTGGCGATGTAGTCGTCGAACTCCTCCTCGATCGACTCGAACTGCGCATGCACCCACGACAGCGCGGCGTAGCAGTCCTTCACGGAGGGCACGATCACGCGCAGCGCCCGGATGTCGAACACCTGGTCGAAACCCAGCGACTTGCCACGCATCTTCTTGACGATGCTGTAGATGTGCTTGGGCCGCCCCGACACGCTGGCGCTGATCGAACGCGCGCGCAACTCCGACTCCAGCCGGCCGCGCAGCTGCTCCATGTAGACCTCGCGCTCGATGCGTTTTTCATCGAGCAGCCGCGCAATCTCCTTGTAGGTCTCGGGTTCGAGGAAGCGGAACGACAGATCCTCCAGCTCCCACTTCATCTGCCAGATGCCCAGGCGGTTGGCCAGTGGCGCGAACACGTGCAGCGCCTCGCGCGCCAGGCTCGGCGGCACGGCGCGCTTGCTCGCGGCGTAGAAGCGCAGCGTCTGCAGGCGCGACGCCAGGCGCAGCAGCACCACGCGCAGGTCGCGCGAGAAGCCCAGCAGCATCTTGCGCACGTTCTCGGTCTGCAGCGCCACGTCGTCCAGGCGCTGGCCCGAGGTCTCGGCCCCGCGCGCCTGCTCCTGCACGCGCATCAGCTTGGTGGTCTCGACCGCCAGCGTGGCGAAGTTCTCGCCGAAGGCCTTGGCGATGACCTCCTCGGGCCGGTTCAGGTGCACGCAGGCATGGACCAGGTAGCTGGCCGCCTGCATGGCCTCGGAGCCGCCAATGCCCTTGAGGATGGAGGCCACGGCGTCGGCATGCGCCAGCGTGTTCTCGCCGGTCTCCATGGTTTCGTTGGCCAGCAGCGGCTCGGCGAAGGCGCGCGCGCGCACCAGCGCGTGCGCCTGTTCGGGCAGCGACTGCGCCGTGGCGGCGATGAGCGGCGAGACCGCCTCGCCCCCCTGCATGGCGCCCGCGGACGGCGTCCCGGCGGCAATGCTCCTCATGCGGCCTCCTGCACAAAGGCCTGCACGGCCGCCACCTGGTCGTCGGCCACCAGCGTCGGGGCATGGCCGACACCGGCGAACTCGATCCGCGGCGCGCGCGGGCCGCGCTGCGCCATGGCCTCGGCCGTGGCCACGGCGAGGAGGTCGGAGTCGGCGCCACGCAGCAGCAGCGTGCGCGCCTGGATCTGGTCGTACAGCTGCCACAGCACCGCCTCGCTGGCCTGGGCGGCCTGCTCGGTCATGGCCTTGAACGGCACGGCCAGGGCCGGGTCGTAGTGCAGCCCGAAGCCGCTGCCGGGCAGCGGCCGCAGCATGGGCCGCGACAGCGCCAGCCACTGCTCTGGCGTGTGCGGCCCGAACGGCGTGGAGATGGCCCACAGCGCGGCGGCCCCCTGCTCCAGCGAATCGAAGCGCACCGGCTGGCCCAGGTACTGGCCGATGCGCTGCAGCGCCTGCCAGGCGATGGCCGGGCCGACGTCGTTCAACACCAGGCGGCGCACCGGCACCGGCAGGGGCAGCCCGGGCTGCCCGGCGATGGCCATGCCGATGAGCCCGCCCATGCTGGTGCCCACCCAGTCCAGCGTGCCGATGGGGGCCTCCTGGTGCACCTGCGCCAGCAGGGCCAGCATATCGGCGGCGTATTGCGGCACCTGGTAGGCCATCGGGTCGGCCAGCCAATCGCTATGGCCGCGCCCCGCCACGTCCGGGCAGACCACCCGGGCCTGGCGTGCCAGCCGCTGTGCCAGCACGTCGAAGTCGCGCCCCTGGCGCGTCAGCCCGTGCACGCAGACGATGACATGGGGACGCCGCGCGTCGCCGGTGGCGTTCCACTCCCAATAGGCCATGCGATGCTGGGCCTCGTGCCCTGCGGTGGCGGTGTGCGCAGCGCCTGCGCACCATACGTAGTTCAGCCTAGGTTCAATCATGGGTGCGTGAGCGGGGAAGCATGGCTCAATAATTGCCGGGTTCCATCCTAATTCATCCGGAGAGTCTCTTATGCTGAAAGGCAAAACGGCGCTGGTCACCGGCTCCACCAGTGGCATCGGTCTGGGCATCGCGAAGGCGCTGGCGCGCCAGGGTGCCAACATCGTCATGAACGGCTTTGGCGAAGTGGACGGCCCGCGCGCCGAAGTGCTGGCCGCGGGCCAGGCGGCGGGCATCCAGGTGGCCTACCACGCGGCCGACATGAGTCGCGCGGCCGACATCGAAGACATGATGAAGTACGGTGCCGACCGGTTCGGCCGCATCGACATCGTGGTGAACAACGCCGGCATCCAGCACGTGGCCAGCGTGGAAGACTTCCCGGTCGAGCGCTGGGACGCCATCATCGCCATCAACCTCACCAGCGCCTTCCACACCACGCGCCTGGCATTGCCCGCCATGAAGGCGGCCAACTGGGGCCGCATCATCAACGTGGCCTCGGTGCACGGCCTGGTGGGCTCGGCGCAGAAGTCGGCCTACGTGGCGGCCAAGCACGGCATCATCGGCCTGACCAAGGTGACCGCGCTGGAGACCGCCCCCACCGGCGTGACCTGCAACGCCATCTGCCCCGGCTGGGTGCTGACGCCGCTGGTGCAAAAGCAGGTGGACGCCAAGGCGCAGCAACTGGGCGTCTCCAACGAGGAGGCCAAGAAGGTGCTGCTGGGCGAGAAGGAACCGTCAATGCAGTTCACCACCCCCGAGGAACTGGGCGAACTGGCGGTGTTCTTCTGCTCCCCCGCCGGCAACAACGTGCGCGGCGTGGCCTGGAACATGGACGGCGGCTGGGCCGCGCAGTAAACACCGCTCCTGAAAACATAGCTGCTGGCGCTTGCCTGGAAAGCGCCAGAGCCTTTTTTCACCTCAAGAACTAGCGCATCTGCACCGAGCCCGAGACGCTGACCTCCACCTGCGCCTTGCCCGCCTCCACCGGCACCGGGGCGGCATCGCCCAGTGCCATGGCCTTGGCTTCCATGGCAATCATGCGCGGGTGCGGCCCGGACGCGCCCTCGCTGCTCTGCACAGCCACCTCGCGCAGCGTGTACCCGCCAAAGCCGAAGCTGCGCGCCAGCGTGGCCGCGCGCGCCTTGAACTGCTCGATGGCCTGGGCCTGGGCTTCGCCCTCGGCCTGCGTGCGCGCCTCGGGCGAGAGCCCGAAGCCGATCTGGCTGATGGCCATGCTCTGCACCTTGGCCGCCGCGCCGGTGATACGCGCGAAATCGCGCCCCTGCAGCACCAGTTCGGCGCGGCCCTGCCAGCCGGACATCTTGCCGTCCTTGCCATAGCGCGGGTACAGGCCGAACGCGCCGGTGCGCACGTCAAGCTGCCCTGGCTGGGCCTGGCGCTTGGCCTCGGCCAGCGCGGCGTCGAGCGCCTGGCGCAGTTGCGCCTGCACGGCCGCGGCGTCGTTGCCCTCCTTGCTGGTGGCCAGCGTGAGCACCAGCCAGTCCTGCACCACCTCGGTGCTGCCGGTGGCCGACAACTGCAGCACGTTCTGCGGCGGCTGCACCGTCGAAGACTGAGCAAAACTGGCGCCAGCGCATACCAGCATTGCGCCAGCAGCTATGATTTTCGATATTTTTCGCATGGGCGGAAGCATCCTTTCATGGCACCCGCGCGCACCCCGCGCGCGGCATGGACGCCACGTTAACCGCTCCCGCCGCTGTCTGTGCAAAGCCCCCGCAACACGCTGGCGCACCCGGGCAAAACATGTAACAGTTGGTCAGGTACGGGCCGAATGAATGAACTTCCCGGCGCAAGCTGGTCAGAATCGGCTCTGTTACAAATTGGACTGGGGAAGAACCATGGCCACAACCGCCAACCGTACCGACAAGATTCTTGTGGTGGATGACGATGCACGCATCCGCGACCTGCTGCGCCGCTACCTCACGCAGGAAGGCTTCGAGGTGATGATCGCGGAAGACGGCAAGGCGCTGAACCGCATCCTCCTGCGCGAGACAGTGGACCTCATCGTGCTCGACCTCATGATGCCCGGCGAGGACGGCCTGTCGATCTGCCGCCGCCTGCGCGCCGCCAACGACCGCACGCCCATCATCATGCTCACCGCCAAGGGCGAGGACGTGGACCGCATCGTCGGCCTGGAAGTGGGCGCCGACGACTACCTGGGCAAGCCCTTCAACCCGCGCGAGCTGCTGGCGCGCATCCACGCCGTGCTGCGCCGCCGCCCGCCGCAGGAGGCGCCGGGCGCGCCCTCGGGCGACAACGAGGTGGTCAGCTTCGGCCCCTTCACCTTCGACATGGGCACGCGCGCGCTGCAGAAGAACGGCGAGGAGCTGCCCCTGACCACGGGCGAATTCGCCATGCTCAAGGCCCTGGTGCGCCACCCGCGCCAGCCGCTGTCGCGCGAGAAGCTGGCGCTGCTGGCGCGCGGGCGCGAGTTCGAACCCTTCGACCGCAGCCTGGACGTGCAGGTCTCGCGCCTGCGCAAGCTGATCGAGGTCGACGCCGCCGCGCCGCGCTACATCCAGACCGTGTGGGGCGTGGGCTACGTGTTCGTCCCTGACGGAACGAACTGACGCCCCCACCCCGAACCGCCTGCGGCGCCCGCCCGCAGGCGGGCGCCCGTTCCACCGCGCACCCCATGAACGCCACCCAAGACGCCGCTTCCGAAGCCACCAGCCCGGCCCCGCTGGAGTCCACCGTGCACGCGCCCGTCCAGGGGTCGCGCATGGGGCTGAACCTGTTCTGGCGCACCTTCTTCCTGCTCGCGCTGCTGCTGGTGGGCTCCATCCTGGCGTGGCTGCAGACGCTGCGCGCGCTGGAGTTCGAGCCGCGCACGCTGCACACGGCGCAGCAGATTGCCTCCATGGTCAACCTGAGCCGCGCGGCGCTGGTGCACGCCGACGCCATCGCGCGCGTCTCGCTCATCAAAACCATGGCCGACCAGGAGGGCGTGCGCATCCTGCCGCGCGAGCCGGGCGACCATTTCGAGCTGCTCGACGCCACCGACCTGGGCCTGCGCCTGACCGAGGCACTCACCGAGCGCCTGGGCCCGGGCACCGTGGTGGCGCGCAGCGTCAACGGCGAAGAGGGGCTGTGGGTGGGCTTCACCATCAACGACGACCCCAACTGGCTGCTCATGGACCGCTCGCGCTTCAGCCCCGCCGGCGGCAAGACCTGGCTGGTGTGGCTGGCCACGGCCACCATCCTGTCGCTGGTGGGCGCGGCGGCCATCGCCGGGCTCATCAACCGGCCGCTCAAGCAGCTCTCCAACGCCGCCAACCGCGTGCGCGAGGGCGACTTCGCCGCCAGCCACCTGGACGAAGAGGCCGTGACCAGCGAGATCCGCGAGGTCAACATCGGCTTCAACCGCATGGCGCAAAAGCTCGCCAAGCTGGAGCAGGACCGCGCCGTGATGATCGCCGGCATCTCGCACGACCTGCGCACGCCGCTGGCGCGCCTGCGCCTGGAAACCGAGATGAGCGTGAACGATGACGTGGCGCGCGAGCACATGGTGGCCGACATCGTGCAGCTCGACGCCATCATCGACAAGTTCCTCGACTACGCGCGCCCCGACCACGTCTCGCTCACGCCGGTGAACCTGCACGCCGTGGTGTCGTCCTGCGTCTACGCCGTGCAGGACCACCGCGAGCTGCAGATCACCATGAACGTGCCCGAGGACCTGAACGTCATGGCCGACGAGGTGGAGCTGGCGCGTGTCATCTCCAACCTGCTGGAGAACGCGCGCCGCTACGGCAAGACGCCCGACACCGACATCACCAGCGTGGACATCGCCGCCAAGGGGCGCGAGAACTGGGTGCTCATCAAGATCCGCGACCGGGGCAAGGGCGTGCCGCCCGAGCAACTGGCCAACCTGACCAAGCCCTTCTTCCGCGGCGACTCGGCGCGCACCGCCGCCGCGGGCGCGGGCCTTGGCCTGTCGATCGTGGACAAGACGGTGCAGCGCATGGGCGGCATGTTCGCGCTGGCCAATTCCAGCACCGGCGGGCTGGCGGCGCACATCCAGCTGGAGCGCGCGCGCAACCAGCCCAAGGGCGAGGACCCCAAGCAACGCCTGCAGCGCCCGCAGATCAAGCGCCACCTGCCCCGGCGCCCGCCCACCGAGGACAAGGACTGAGGACGCACCGGATTTTCAGCAAAAACGGCCTCCAGCCCTTACCCAGAAAGCGCCAGGAGCTATCCGATAGATAGCAAAACCTCAGCCGCCCCCGCGCCGTACCAGCAGCGCGGCCGCGCGCGCCTCGATCGCCAGGCCCTGGCCCACGGGCCCCAGGCGCTCGGCGGTCTTGGCCTTGATGTTGATCTGGCCCGCCTCCAGCCCCAGCGCGTCGGCGATGCGCGTGCGCATGGCCGGAATGTGCGCCGCCAGGCGCGGCGCCTGCGCCACGATGGTGCTGTCGATGTTGCCCACCTCCCAGCCTGCCGCGCGCACGCGCCGCAGCGCCTCGGCCAGCAGCACGACCGAGTCGGCGCCACGGAATTGCGCATCGCTGTCGGGAAAGTGCGTGCCGATGTCGCCCAGCGCCGCCGCGCCCAGTAGCGCGTCGGTGATGGCGTGCAGCAGCACGTCGGCATCGGAGTGGCCGAGCAGGCCCAGGGCGTGCGGCACCTCCACACCCCCCAGCACGAGGCGGCGCCCCGGCACCAGGGCGTGGATGTCCCAGCCCTCGCCTATGCGGAAATTGGTCATTGGGAAAAACTCAGGAGAAAAAAGGATTGTTGTGCGGATCGCCCGCCGCCACGCCACGCCCGCCGCCGAAGCGCTCCAGCGTGCCGCTGTGCATGCGCAGCATGAGCACCGCCGTGGCCAGGGCGAAGTCGTCGGGATAGGTCACCTTGAAATTCTGCGCGCCGCCCGGCACCAGGCGCGGGTGCAGGCCCGCCGCCTCGATGGCGCTGGCCTCGTCCGTCACCGCCAGCCCGGCGCGCTCGATGGCCCCCAGCAGCGTGCCGATGCGGAACATCTGCGGCGTCTGTGCCAGCCACTTGTCGCTGCGCTCCACGGTGCTGGCCACGCGCACACCGCCCGGGCCGTCGGTGGCGGTCTTGAGCGTGTCGGCCAGCTTGTGGCCCAGCAGGCCGCCCACGGCATCGTGCGCGCAGGCGTCGATGAGCGCGTCGATGCGCTCGGCGGTGATGAGGCAGCGCGCCGCGTCGTGCACCAGCACCCAGTCGGCGGGCACGGCGCCGCGCGCCAGCAGCGCGCGCAGCCCGCCCAGCACCGTGGCCGCGCGCGTCGGGCCGCCGCAGGGTTCGGTGGCGTAGCTGGCGTGCGGGTAGGCGTCGAGGAATGTGTCGCCCGGCACCACCGCCACCAGCGTGCCCGCGAGCCGCGCCACGCCGGCGAACGCCGTGAGCGTGTGCAGCACCAGCGGGTGGCCCGCCACCACCTGGTACTGCTTGGGCAAATCTGCCGCCGCGCCCGCGGGCACGGCGCGCGAGCCCGTGCCCGCGCAGGGCACCAGGGCCCAGAAACGCCCGGGCGTGCCGGGGGCGAAGGATGGCGGTGCTGGCATCTCGGTCATGCGCGCCATTCTAGAATTGCCCCGCTCCAAATAACGCCTGCCGCCCTTGCGCGCGCACCAGGCCGCCCGCATGCAACTGCCCAAACTCTCCCCCGGCAAACGCTTCGCCCTGCCCCGCCCGGCAGGCAGCAGCGATGCCCTGCTGCTCGCCCGCCTGGGCGAGCGCGAAAAAGCCGCGCGGCGCACCGTCGCCATCGTCACCGCCGACGCATCCGACGCCCGGCGCCTGATCGACGAAATGGCGTTCTTCGCGCCCGAACTGCGCTGCGCCATGTTCCCCGACTGGGAAACGCTGCCCTACGACGCCTTCTCGCCGCACCAGGACCTGATCAGCGAGCGCCTGTCCACGCTCTGGCGCATCTCCCAGGGTGAGGCCGACGTGGTGCTGGTGCCCGCCACCACGGCGCTGTACCGGCTGGCGCCGCCGTCGTTCCTGGCGGGCTACACCTTCCACTTCAAGACCCGGCAGAAGCTGGATGAAGCCAGGCTGCGCGCCCAGCTCACGCTGGCGGGCTACCAGCACGTGGGCCAGGTGGTCAGCCCCGGCGAATACGCGGTGCGCGGCGGGCTGATCGACCTGTTTCCCATGGGTTCGCTGCAGCCCTACCGCGTGGACCTGTTCGACGACGAGATCGACTCCATCCGCACCTTCGACCCCGACAGCCAGCGCAGCCTCTACCCCGTGCCCGAGGTGCGGCTGCTGCCCGGGCGCGAATTCCCCATGGACGACGCAGCGCGCGCGCGCTTTCGCAACCGCTGGCGCGAGCTGCTCGAAGGCGACCCGACCAAGAGCCGCATCTACAAGGACATGGGCAACGGCGTGGCCACGGCCGGCATCGAGTACTACCTGCCGCTGTTCTTCGACGAAACCGCCACGGTGTTCGACTACCTGGGCGAACACGCCACGCTGGTGCTGCACGGCGAGCTGGAGGGCGCCTTCCAGCGCTTCTGGCAGGACACGCGCGAGCGCCACCGCATGCTCGCCGGCGACCCCGAGCGCCCCGCGCTGCCGCCCGATGCGCTGTTCCTCAGCGCCGAGCAGTTCTACCAGCGCGCGCGCGACTACGCCCAGCTCGCGCTGCGCGAGGGCACGGCCGACGTGGAGGACAACGCCTTCGCCCAGAAACTGTCCGAACTGACCGTGGTGCGCGGCGCCGAGGACCCGCTGGCGCGGCTGCAGGCGCACATCCGCGCCACGCCGCAGCGCGTGCTGCTGCTGGCCGAGAGCAACGGGCGGCGCGAGAGCCTGCTGGACTTCCTGCGCGCCTCGGGCCTGAACCCGCCCGCCTTCGATTCGCTGGCCGAGTTCGAGGCCCATGGCGACGAAAAGACCGGCATCGCCACCGCCGCGCTGGCGCAGGGCTTCGCCTGGGCCGAGCAGGGCATCGACTTCGTTACCGAGACCGAGCTGTTCGCCGCCGGCCCCACCACGCGCCGGCGCAGGAAGCAGGAGCAGGTCAGCGACGTCGAGGCGCTGATCAAGGACCTGTCCGAGCTCAACGTGGGCGACCCCGTGGTGCACAGCCAGCACGGCATTGGCCGCTACCGCGGGCTGGTGCACATGGACATGGGGCAGCAGAACCCCGACGGCTCGCCCGCGTTGCAGGAATTCCTGCACCTGGAGTACGCCGACAAGGCCACGCTCTACGTGCCCGTGAGCCAGTTGCAGCTCATCAGCCGCTACACCGGCGTGTCCGCCGACGAAGCGCCGCTGCACAAGCTGGGCAGCGGCCAGTGGGAAAAGGCCAAGCGCCGCGCCGCCGAGCAGGTGCGCGACGCCGCTGCCGAGCTGCTCAACATCTACGCCCGCCGCGCCGCGCGCGAGGGCCACGCCTTCCGCTACAGCCCGCAGGACTACGAGCAGTTCGTGGCCGATTTCGGCTTCGAGGAAACGGCGGACCAGAACGCCGCCATCCATGCCGTGATCCAGGACATGGTCTCGCCGCGCCCCATGGACCGCCTGGTGTGCGGCGACGTGGGCTTCGGCAAGACCGAGGTGGCGCTGCGCGCCGCTTTCGTCGCCGTCACGGGCGGCAGGCAGGTGGCCTTCCTCGCGCCCACCACGCTGCTGGCCGAGCAGCATTACCAGACGCTGGTGGACCGCTTCAGCAAATGGCCCGTGAAGATCGCCGAGGTCTCGCGCTTCCGCTCGGGCAAGGAGATCAATGCCGCCATCAAGGGCATTGCCGACGGCTCGGTGGACATCGTGGTGGGCACGCACAAGCTGCTCTCCGAGTCCACCCAGTTCAAGAACCTGGGCCTGCTCATCATCGACGAAGAGCACCGCTTCGGCGTGCGCCACAAGGAGGCCATGAAGCAGCTGCGCGCCGAGGTGGACGTGCTCACGCTCACCGCCACGCCCATCCCGCGCACGCTGGGCATGGCGCTGGAGGGCCTGCGCGATCTCTCCGTCATCGCCACCGCACCGCAGCGCCGCCTGGCCATCAAGACCTTCGTGCGCAACGAAGGCCAGGGCGTGATCCGCGAAGCCGTGTTGCGTGAATTGAAGCGCGGCGGGCAGTGCTACTTCCTGCACAACGAGGTGGAAACCATCGAGAACCGGCGCCAGAAGCTGGAGGAATTCCTGCCCGAGGCGCGCATCGCCGTGGCCCACGGCCAGATGCCCGAACGCGAGCTGGAAAAGGTGATGCGCGACTTCGTGGCGCAGCGCTACAACATCCTGCTGTGCTCCACCATCATCGAGACCGGCATCGACGTGCCCAGCGCCAACACCATCGTCATCAGCCGCGCCGACAAGTTCGGCCTGGCGCAGCTGCACCAGCTGCGCGGGCGCGTGGGCCGCAGCCACCACCAGGCCTACGCCTACCTGCTGGTGCCCGACACCGAGGGGTTAACGAAGCAGGCCGCGCAGCGCCTGGAAGCCATCCAGCAGATGGAGGAGCTGGGCAGCGGCTTCTACCTGGCCATGCACGACCTGGAGATCCGCGGCGCCGGCGAGGTGCTGGGCGAGAGCCAGAGCGGCAACATGCTGGAAGTCGGCTTCCAGCTCTACAACGAGATGCTGTCCGAGGCCGTGAACAGCCTCAAGGCCGGCAAGGAACCCGACCTGCTGGCGCCCATGCAGGCCGCCACCGACATCAACCTGCACGCCCCGGCGCTGCTGCCGAACGACTACTGCGGCGACGTGCACCTGCGCCTGTCGTTCTACAAGAAGCTGGCCACCGCCAAGGCCAGCGCGCAGATCGACGCGCTGCTCGAAGAGGTCGTGGACCGCTTCGGCAAGCTGCCCGCGCAGGCGCAGACCCTGATCGACGTGCACCGCCTGCGCGTGCTGAGCCAGCCCTATGGCGTGCAGAAGGTGGACGCGGCGCCCGGCGTCATCACCATCACCTTCAAGCCGCAGCCGCCGGTGGACCCGATGGCCATCATCGGGCTGATCCAGAAGAACAAGCACATCAAGCTCGCGGGCAACGAGAAGCTGCGCATCGAACGCGCCCTGCCCGACCCAGCCGCGCGCGCGCAGATGGTGCGCGACCTGCTGCGCAGCCTGGGGCAGCCGCTTACCGTTTTTAGCGGCTGAAACACCCCGTGCCCCCCACCGCATCGCACCTGGCGCCCCCTGCGCTGGTGGCCGCCACCCTCCCCCGGCCCGCACTGACCCGGCAACTGCTGGACGGCGGCCTGGGTCGGCTCACGCTGGTGCACGGCCTGCCGGGCAGCGGCAAGACCGTGCTGCTCGCCAGCGCCCACGCCCAGTTGCACGCCGAGGGCGCCGCCGTGGCGTGGCTGATGCTCTCGCCTGCGCACGGCGACCCGGCGCGGCTGCAGGCGGATTTGCACCAGGCCTTGCGCACGCCCCTGGCCGCAGGCGCCAGCGCCTTCATCGACGGACTGGACCAGTTGCCCGCGCCCGCCGCGCAAACCCTGGTGGAAGGGCTGCTGGCAGGCCTGCCGCCCACGGCGCGCGTGATCGCCGCTGGCCAGCCGCTGCGCGGTGCGGCGCTGCAGGATGCGCGCCTGCGCGGGCTGGTGCGCACCATCGGCCCCGATGCGCTGCGGCTGGACGATGGCGAGGCAGCCGCGCTACTGGCGCCCGCGTACAACGCTCTGCAGGCGCGGCACCTGAACCGCTTTCTGGAAGGCTGGGCGGCGGGCCTGCGGTTTTTCGCTGAATGGCCCATCGCCATCGACACCAGCGCGGAAGGCGACTGGCCCCTGCCCGCAGCGATGGCCGAGTACTTCGACGACGTGGTGTGCCTGCGCATCGCACCGCCCACGCTCGATGCACTGGCCCAACTGGCGGTGCTGGAACGCTTCACCCCCGCCCTGCTCCAGGCCCTGCCCGAGCCGCCTTGCGACTGGCCACTGGTGGACGCGCACATTCGCGCCGGGCTGTTTTTGCGCTGGCGCGATGCCGCCCGCGAATGGGCCATGTTCCACCCGGCTTTCGGCCAGCACCTGCGCCAGCGCCTGCGGCGCAGCCGCCCTGCGCGGCACGCCCAGCTCAAGCAGTTCGCCGCCGACTGGTTCCGCCAGCACGGCTTTGGCGCAGAGGCCGTGCGCCATGCCGCTGCTTTGGATGACCCGCAGCAGGCCGCACGCATCATCGAACATGTCGGCGCCATCAACGTCGATGTGGACGACGGACCCGACACACTCGCCCCGCGCCTGCTGCCCCCGGCCAGCGCGGCGCAGTGGCCACTGCTGTTTCTGGGGCAGACCTACCAGCGCATCCGGCGCGGCAGACAGCGGCAGGCGCACACCGCGTTCCGGCAGGCGTGGGCCTTGACCGATGGCTTCACCCGGCTGGATGCAGGCTGCGACGCCGCCACCGCCAAAACGTGGGCGGACATGATGTGCGCCGTCTTCCGGCTGGTGTTCGATGAACCCGTCGCGCCCTGCGGCCTGTCGCAACTGGCGCAGGCGATGGAGCGCCACCAAGACCCGCAGCCCGTGCTGGCAGCCAGCATCGCATCGGTGCTGGCCTTGGCGCATCTGGATGCAGCGCGTTACGCCGAGGCGCTGGACGTATGCAACGCGGGCATGGCCGCCCTGCCCCAGCCCGTGCGGAACAAGGCCGCAATGTGGGTGCGCCAACACCAGTCATCGGCCATGCTGGCGCTGCACAGCGTGGCCGATGCGCAGCGCTGCATCGAAGACGCCTGGCGTCTGGCGCACATCGAGGGCCACCCTGAAAGCTATGAAGTCCTCAGCACCCAGCTGCACCAGGGCATCGTGCTGTACGAGGGCAACCAGCCCGACGCGGCGATGGCCTTGATCGCCCCGGCGCTGGCACGCATCCGCACCGTCAACGGCTGGGTCAGGCTGTATGCCGACAGCTACGCCGCAGCCGCTGCCGTGGCCTGCCAGCAAGGAGGATGGGAAGCGGCAGAGGCCATCCTGCGGGCAGGCGAAGCCTTCGCGCACGAACGCCACCTGCCCCGCCTGCGCGATGCGCTGGCCGTCATCCGGCTGCGCGAGCTGACGCGCAGCGGCCAATGGCAGCCCGCCCGGCAATGGCTAGACACCGAACCGCTGGCGGCGCTGCTGGCATCCGATGACGAAGATGGCCGCGCCATGCTGGCCCGTGCCCCCGCACTGCATGCAGCGGCACAGCTGATGCTGGAGCTGGGCCAGCCACGCGAGGCGCAGCGCCATCTGGCGCGCATGCCCGCAGCCTTCATCGGCAGGGCCAGCAACCGCCTGAGGCTGCGCCACCATGTGCTGCTGATGCGCACGCACCATGCCCAGCGCCGCACCGGCGCGGCCCTGGCCCATCTGCGTGAGGCCGTGGAGATCGCCCGGCTGGGCGGCCTGCTGCGCCAGATGCTGGAGGATGCGCACCGGGTGGTGGACATCCTCGCCAACTGCACGGCTGCGGCGCATGCGCTGCCCGACAGCGCAATGCGCTATGTGGACGAAGTGCTCAAACCGCTCATCAAACCGCAATTGGCCCCGCAAGCCGCTTTGGATTCCCCTCGGGGCTGCCAGCCCCACGGCGCGTTGAGTCCGCGCGAGGGCCAGATCATTGCGCTGATGGCCGAGGGACTCATCAACAAAGAGATTGCCACGCGCCTGGGCATCTCCGAGGGCACAGTCAAAACCCACCGCAAGGGCATCCACGAAAAGCTCGGCGTTACCACCCGCTCGCAGGCCATTCGCCGCGCGCGTGAGCTGCTGCTTATTTGACGCGCTATTTGCTATTTGACACGCAGGCAGGCGTTGATGGCCCCGGCCATCGTGCTGCCGTACACCACGGCGGGGTTGTTGGCGCTTTGCAAGGCTTGTTGCAGCGGCTCGCCCCCTGCGGTGAAGTAGCGGGCCGCGCAAACGCACAGGTCATCGCGCTTTTGCCCGGTGCGCCGAAGCTGGGCCCGCACCGCGTTGGAGTCGAACCCCGGCATGGGGAAATCGTCGCGCAAGGCCATTGCGCACATGTCGGCATCGCTGCGGTCATAGTCCACACGCTCCGGGGCCAGATCGCCATCCGTCACCTCTGCTTTGCGGACCTTCTCGGGCGGCTCCAGGCAGGCCGTCATGGCGTTGCGGATGAGGCGGACCATGAACACCTCGGCATCCTCCTTGCCCGGCCCGCCGGTCTGCGTTTCGAAAAATTCACCCACGCAGGCGCAGTACGCGCCGCGTTCGCGCCCGGCCTTCACTGCCTGCGCAGCAAAGGGGATACCGCCCAAACCGCCCGCATCCCACACCCGGTGGCAGGCGCGCTGGCCCAGATCGTGCAGCTGCACGCGCACATCCTGCGCCCCGGCAGACACAGCCCACAGCGCCATCACCCCCCACAGGCATGCCCGGTGCCCGCCCATTCCCTTGAGTGCTGTCATTGCCATAAAACTCAAAAATGATAGCTACCAGCGCTTGCCATATAAGCGCCGGAAGCCAATTTCATGTTGATTTTTTCGCCATTTTCCTGCGGCGCAGCGCGGGCGCGCCCCACAGCGCCACGGCAGCCAGCAGGCTGCCCGTGAGCAGCCCCCCCCATTCAGACAGCGTGGGCACGGGCTGGACAGCGGTTGCGCCGGTAGCGGTGACGGTCAAATTGGCTACCGCGCCGATCACCACATCGGGATCACTGGCGCTGAACACATTGCCAGCGTCGTTATAGACGTAGGAACCCGCCGCATTGGCCGTGATTTCATAGGTGATCTGGCAGGTAGCACCGACAGGAATGCCGATATTGCTGAAGTTCAGGTGGGCAGTAGAAACACTATAGGTATTGCAGCCTGCAGAGGTGGCGTAACTTTTGATGCTCAAACCCGCAGGCAGCGGGGGGTTGGTGATGTCCAGGTTCGAAACGGCGGCCAATCTGGTGTTGAGGATGCTGAACCTCAGCTCCGTCGTCTGCCCCTGCGCGATGGAATTCGGGACAAAGGTTTTGGCGACGGTGATGGTCTGCGCTTGCGCGACCGTGGCCAGGGACAGGGCCAGCGCCAGGGTGGCAATGGCACGCAGAGCGCGGCCCGTGCGAAAGGCCGAGGATGGATGGTGCATGGTGTGCTTTTCTTTCTTCATGGTGATGGGGACAGGCCTCAGCAGCCCAGCATCTTTCCGGCCATCTGGCCGAGCGAGCCGCCGAGCTGGCTCAATCCGCATTCGGGCTTGCCGGCCTCACCCTGCGGATGGCTTGCGGTGTCGCTTCGGGGCGTGCCGCTTTCCACAGTGCTTTGCGCCGCGCTTTCGGGCGGCAGCATGGCCGCCGTGGCGGCATTGGCGTTGGCCAGCAACTGGCGCTGCTCGGTCGTCAGCGGGCGCTTGTTGACCAGCGCGGCATTGGCCTTGCCCAGGGGGCCGTCGAGACGATCGTCGCCGAACATGGCTTTGTAGACCTCGCTGGCGTCTTCATCGCCCGGCCCCTGGCGCGGGTTGCGGCCACCGGTGATGGCGTAGATGTTGTTCCAGTCGCGGTAATGCGCCGAGCGGATGTCCTGCACCGACAGGTGTTCGTAGCCGCTGGTGCACCAGATACCCCATTCGGCAATCTCGCCCGCCTTGCATGCATTGTTGCCCTTCGGACGCGCCTTGGCCGGGCGTGCATAGTCGGTGGTGCATTTGTCCATGTACGTATGGAAACCTGCCGGGCAGCGGTCGCCCTTGTTGGCCTTGGCCATCACATGGGGGTTGGCCAGTTGCGGGTGTTCTTCGTGGCCTTTCACGCACCATTCGTTGCTGTAGTTGCCATAGCCCGATTTGCAACTGCCGCTGCCATTGCGGTAGATGGCGGGGGAGTTGTTGTACTGCGGGTAGCACTTGAGCGGCGAGGTTTCAAAGTTGCCGTTGCCCTGCTGCCACCTGGGTGGGCAGGACTTGGCTTTTTCGAGATAGACCGCCCGATCCTCATACTGGTTCTTGGCCACGCTTTCGGTGGGCATACCCAGAACCACCACGGCCAGCGCCGCCGCAGCAATGGCCGGCAGGGCGGCCCTGTTCAATAGTGGGTGCATGTCTGTGTGCTCCTTTGCGCCTTGGCGGTAAAAAGGGCGCAAGCGTAGAGAGCGGCCAGCCACCCGACAACTCCACCAAATGGGGGAGGGAGCATCCAAGACTTGGGACTTTTTCACTCCCCCTTCGGTTTGCCGTCAAAAACATCCGCCAAATAAGCCGCAAGTCGCTGGCGCACGAAACGCACGGCGCACCCGCGGCGCTGTGGACGCCGCTGCTCGCCAGCCTGGCCGTGCTGCCTTGGGCCTGGGCGCTGCCCACGCTACACCGCATGCAACTGCAACTGCAACTTCTAGGTCACCGCCACCGCAGGCGCCACGGCCACCTGCACCGCCAGCGCGGGCACCAGCACCACCTGCACGCTGGCCAGCGTGACGGCGCCGCGCAGCGTCTCGGCCAGCTTCGGCCCCTGGAGCCTGCCGCTGCTGGGGCTGCTGCTGGGCGCGCTGGCCGGGTGGCGGCGCAGGGCGGCGCAGGGGCCCGGCCCGGGCCGCGCGGGGTGGCGTACCATTCCACCCTGCCCCGCACAAGCGCCCCTTCCGGGCGCTTGTGCTTCTTTCGCCCCTACCTCCACCGACACCACATGCCCTGGGAAGCCGCCCTCAACGCCCTGGCCCTGCTCGTGGCGCTGGCGCTGCGGCCCTGGCGCATGCTGGCGCCGCGCCGCCTGCGCACGCCGCAGGGGCCGGTGAGCGAGCCTTCGCCCCTCATCACACCGCTGCTGGCCACGCTGGTGCTGCTGCCCTGGATGTGGGCCTTGCCGACGCTCACGCGCATGCCGCTGCAACTGCAGTGGTCGGGCGCCTGCCTGGTGGTGCTGATGCTGGGGTGGCCGCTGGCCATTCCGGTGCTGGTGGGCGTGGGCGCGCTGGCCTGGCTGCTCTCCCCCGCCATGGACTGGGGCCACGCCCTGGCGGCCATGGCCTGGCAGGGCGTGGTGCCGGCCACGCTGGCGCTGGGGCTGGGCGCGCTGCTGCGCCGCCTCACGGGCACGCGTCCGTTCGTCTACGTGCTCGGGCGCGCCTTCCTGGGCACGGTGGCCTGCCTGTTCGCGGCGGGCGCGCTGGCCCAGCTCGGCGGGCACGAACTGCCGGGCGTGGACGAAGACCTGTCCCTCGTGGCGCGCTGGCTCATGGCCTGGGGCGACGGCTTCGTCACCGGCATGCTCGCGGCCGTCTTCGTGGCGTTCAAGCCCGGCTGGCTCGCCACATGGTCCGACCAGCTCTACCTCCCGCCCCCCGGTAAGGCTGACTAAGGTCAAACGCAGGCTTGATCCAAAACAAATTCCCACAGACCTTTCAGGGGCATAGTCAGACCCCATATCTGTGGACTCTGTGGAGGGAGTTATGAAGCTGTTGACCGACCTGTTCGCCACCGACTACGGCCTCATGAGCGTTTTCGTGATCGTCTTCATCCTGGTCATGGCGGTGTTCTTCATCCGCCTGTTCCTGGGCAAGATCAACGAGGGCGCGCTTGCCGCGCCGCCGGTCACGCAAGGCGACAAGGCAAAAAAATAAGGTTCCGGGGTTCTCCTCTGCGCGGGCTACCATTGCGGACTTCGTGACCGCAACGTAGCCCGCTTTTTTTCATGACCCACGCCACCGAATTCGCACCCGGCATCACCGTCCAGGGCATCACCGCGCCCCTGACCCTCAAGGATTACAAGCTCATCGCCTTCGACATGGACTCGACGCTCATCAGCATCGAGTGCGTCGACGAGATCGCCGCCGCAGTGGGGCGCAAGGCCGAGGTCGCGGCCATCACCGAAGCGGCCATGCAGGGCATCATCACCGACTACAAGGAAAGCCTGCGCCAGCGCGTGGCGCTGCTGCGCGGCGTGACGGCGGCCCAGCTCGAAGCGGTCTACACCGAGCGCCTGCGCTTCAACCCCGGTGCCGAGGCGCTGGTCGCCGCGGCCCGGCAGGCGGGCCTGACGACGCTGCTGGTGTCGGGCGGCTTCACCTTCTTCTCCGACCGCGTGAAGGCCCACCTGGGCATCGACTACGCGCGCTCGAACATGCTGGAGATCGAGAACGGCCTGCTCACCGGCCGCATGCTCGACCAGGCCTGGGGCGACATCTGCGACGGCGCCGAAAAGCGCCGCACGCTGCTGGAGCTGGCCTCGCTCATGGGCATAGCGCCGCACCAGGCCATCGCCGTGGGCGACGGCGCCAACGACCTGCCGATGATGGGCGCGGCCGGCCTGTCCGTGGCCTACCATGCCAAGCCCGCCGTGCGCGCGCAGGCCAAGGTGGCCATCCACCAGGGCGGGCTGGACCGGCTGCTGGAAGTGCTGCACTGACCGGCGCCCAAGGAACTCCTGTATTCATAGCTGCCAGCGCTTGCCAGGAAAGCGTTCAAGGCCAATTTCATTGCATATTCATGGGATAAAAAACCCACGCCATATATGAATATGAAAATAAAAGCTACGCCCTAGCGCCCTGGCCGCACTACACTTGCGGGCAGCCAGCGCCGTGCCACCAGCACGGCGCGGTGCCATCCAAACCCTTCCAAGAAACGGATCTCCGATGCTGAAGAAAACCCTCACCGCCATCGCCCTGGCCGCCGCCGCGCTGGGCGCCAACGCTGCCGACGCCGTGCTGAAAGTGGCCGCCACGGCCGTGCCGCACGCCGAAATCCTGAACTTCGTCAAGCCCCAGCTCAAGGCCCAGGGCGTGGACCTGCAGGTCAAGGAATTCAGCGACTACGTGCAGCCCAACATCGCGGTGGAAGACAAGCAGCTCGACGTGAACTTCTTCCAGCACCAGCCCTACCTCGACAGTTTCAACAAGGACCGCAAGACCAGCCTGGTGGCCGTGCCCGACGGCAAGGTGCATGTGGAGCCCTTCGGCGCCTATTCGAGCAAGATCAAGAACATCAAGGACCTGAAGGACGGCGCCACCGTGGCCATCCCCAACGACCCGTCGAACGGCGGCCGCGCGCTGATCCTGCTGGCCAAGCAGGGCCTGATCGAGCTGAAGGACCCCAAGAGCCTCACGCCCACGCCGCTGGACGTGGCCAAGAACCCGAAGAAGCTGAAGTTCCGCGAACTCGAAGCCCCGCTGCTGCCGCGCGCGCTGAACGACGTGGACCTGGCGCTGATCAACACCAACTACGCCATCGAGGCCAAGCTGAACCCGACGAAGGACGCGCTCTTCATCGAGGGCGCCGACTCGCCCTACACCAACATCGTGGTGTCGCGCACCGACCGCGCCCAGGACCCCACCATCGCCAAGCTGATCAAGGCCCTGCACACACCCGAGGTGAAGAAGTTCATCCAGGACAAGTACAAGGGCGCCGTGGTGCCGGCGTTCTGAGCCCGGGCCACACCCACACCGTGAAACGCTGCCTGCGGGCAGCGTTTTTTTTGCCCTGCGCCATCGCATGCATGGCTGCCGGCCCTGCCCCCATCAGGCGCCCCGCGCCACCCACCAGGCCAGCGCCAGCATCATGGCGCCGGTGAGGCCATCCAGCACCCGCCAGGCGCGCGGATCGGCGAACACGCCCTGCAGGCGCCGCCCCGCCAGCGCCAGGGCCACGAACCAGGCCAGGCTGGCGCTGGCCGCGCCAAGCACGAAGACGCCCTTGCGCCAGCCCTGCTGGCGCGCGCCAATGGAGCCGATCAGCACCACCGTGTCGAGGTAGACATGCGGGTTGAGCAGCGTGATCACCGCCAGCCCGCTGACCACGCCAAGCACGCCGCGCGCCGCGCGCGCGCCGCCCGCGGCATCCATGCCGCCCCCGGGCGCGAACAGCGCGCGGTGCCAGGCGAACAGCCCGTACGCCAGCAGGAACAGCGCCCCGCCCCACTGCAGCCACTGCGCCAGCGTGGGCGAGCGGCCCAGCAGCTGCGCCATGCCGGCCACGCCCAGGCCCACCAGCAGGGCATCGCTGGCCACGCACCAGGCCACGCACACGCGCACATGCTGGCCGCGCACCGCCTGGCGCAGCACGAACAGGTTCTGCGCCCCGATGGAGACCAGCAGCGACATGCACACGGTAAAGCCCGCGAGCCAGGAGGAGGACCAGGGCGCCAGGCCCGCAGCAAGGTTCGACATGCGCCCGATCGTAGGTGGGCACATGATTTACGTACACTTCAAATTCCTAACCCATATTCAGTAAAACTTCATGCTCGACTATGCTGGACTCGAAGCCCTGGCCGCCGTGCTGCGCGAGGGCAGCTTCGAGCGCGCCGCGCGGCGCCTGCACGTCACGCCCTCGGCCGTGTCGCAGCGCATCAAGCAACTGGAGGAACGCGTGGGCCAGGTGCTGGTGCAGCGCGGCACCCCCTGCACCGGCACGGCGGCGGGCCGGCGCCTGTGCCTGCACCTGGAGCAGGTGGCCCTGCTGGAGCACCAGCTGCGCCGCACCCACCCCGACCTGCTGCCCGGCACCGCCGCCGCCCCCACCCTCAAGCTGGCGGTGAACGCCGACTCGCTCTCCACCTGGTTCATGGACGCGGTGGCCGCCTTCACCGCCGGGGGCGACGAACTGCTGGACCTGCGCATCGACGACCAGGAGCACACCGGCGAGCGCCTGCGCCAGGGCGAGGTCATTGCCGCAGTGACCGCCACGGGCACCCACATTCCCGGCTGCAACACCTGGCCGCTGGGCACCATGCGCTACGTGGCGGCCGCCAGCCCCGCCTTCGTGCGGCGCCACTTCGCCGCGGGCCTGACCCCGGCGGCGCTGGCACGCGCGCCGATGATGATCTACGGCCGCAAGGACCGGCTGCAGGACCAGTGGCTGCACGGCCAGGGGCTGACGCCGCGCACGCAGGCGCCGCGGCACTTCATGCCGTCCACCATGGACTACGTGCGCGCGTGCGAGATCGGCGTGGGCTGGGGCATGCACCCCACGGTGCTGGCGCGCGCGCAACTGGCCCAGGGCACGCTGGTGGAGCTGAAGCCGGGCGCGGTGCTCGACGTGCCGCTGTACTGGGCCCACCCGCGCAGCGCGCAGCAGACGCTGGAGCGGCTCACGCAGTGCGTGATGGCCGCCGCCCGCGCCTGGCTGGCGCCGTTCGAGACGGCGCCGGATGCTCCTGAATAAATAGCTGCCAGCGCTTTCCCTGCAAGGGATGGAGGCCTTTTTTCCTTAAAAAAGCGCAGGATCAGTGCGCGGCCGCCATGGGCAGGCCCGGCACCAGGCGCAGCGCCTGCGCCGGCAGGCTGGCCTGCACCTGCGCCTGCGGCACCAGGTCGGCCAGGGTCACGCCGTCGAGCACCGAGAGGTAGGACTCGGTGGCGCGGCCCAGCACGCCCTTGAGCACACAGTGCGCGCTCATGCGGCAGGCGTTGAGGGCCGGGTTGAAGCACTCGACCATGTCGAAATCGGTCTCCATCAGGCGCACCACGGCGCCGATGCTGATGCTGCCCGCCGGCTTCATCAGCCGCATGCCGCCGCCGCGCCCGCGCGTGGTCTCCAGCAGCCCCTGCGCCGCCAGCTCCTGCACGATCTTGGTCAGGTGGCTGCGCGAAATGTTGTGCGCCGCCGCCACCTCGCTGATGGTCACCGGCTGCTCGCGCGCCTGGCAGGCGGCGCAGTACATGAGCACGCGCAATGCGTAATCGGTCCACTGGGTCAGGCGCATGGGCGGAATTGTCCTAAGTCAAGAAAACAGGCATGTCTTCTGTATTTTATTTCGATAAAATAATCATGTCGAATGAATCTTTAAAAGGACGCCCCACCATGAATGCCCGTCTGCCCCAGACCCCGATAGACGCCGAGCAAGCCATAGGCCAGATTGCCGTGCAGTTGCCCGGCTCCACCGCCGTCTTCCGCCGCCTCAAGCTGGACTTCTGCTGCGGCGGCCAGGTGAGCCTGCGCCAGTCCTGCGCCGCCAAGGGGCTGGACCTGCAGGCCGTGGTGGATGAGCTGTCCACCCTGCAGCGCCCCACCGAGCTGCCCGACGCGGGCACGCCGTCGGAGTTGATCGACCACATCCTGGCGCGCTACCACGAGGTGCACCGCGCCCAGTTGCCCGAGCTGATCCGCATGGCGCGCCGCGTGGAGGCCGTGCACCGCGACCACTCCGAGGTGCCCGCCGGCCTGGGCGACGCGCTGGAGGCCATGGAGCAGGAGCTGCTCGGCCACATGCACAAGGAAGAGGCGGTGCTGTTCCCCATGCTGCGCGCGGGCGGCAACAGCTTCGTCACCCAGCCCATCGCCATGATGCGCCACGAGCACAACGACCACGGCGAGGCGCTGGAGCACATCGCCCGCCTGACCCACGACATCACCCCGCCGCTGGGCGCATGCAACACCTGGCGCGCGCTGTATGCGGGCCTGGCGCAGTTGCGCGACGACCTGATCAACCACATCCACCTGGAAAACAACGTGCTGTTCCCGCAGTTCGAGCGGGCCGCCACGCAAGGCTGCGGCGGCGGCAACTGCGGCTGCAGCTGAGGGCACAGGAGCCGCCCGGGCGACAATGGCGGCCATGGCACCCGACCACGCCCCGCTCCCGCTGGACCTCGACAGCATCACCGCCCTGGTGCACGGCTTCTACGCCGACGTGCGCGCCGACCCGCTGCTGGGCCCGGTCTTCGCCCAGGCCATCGGCGCGCACTGGGACGCGCACCTGGCGCGCATGGTCGATTTCTGGAGCACCGTGGCCCTGGGCAGCAAGCGCTACCGGGGCAGCGTGGCAGCCCGGCACCTGGCGCTGGAGGGCATCACGCCGGCGCACTTCGCCGCCTGGGTGCGGCTGTGGGCCCGGCACACCGACGCGCGCTTCGCCCCCGAAGCCGCGCGGCAGTTGCAGCAGGCGGCACACGGCGTGGCGCGCACCCTGTTCCGCGTGTGCCTGGGGCAGCCTCCGGCGTTCGTGCAGGCGCACGGCCACGCCCGCTGAGCGCTGCTTTTTTCAAGCAAAAACCGCCTCGAACCCTTACCCAGAAAGCGCTACAAGCTATAAAAAGAGGAGCATCAGCACCCTTCAGCCTTGCGCCTTGCGCGCCGCAGCGCGCAAAGGCTGGAGCAAATGCCCGAGCCCGTTGTGGTCGATCTCGTGCATCAGCGCCAGCAGCCGCCCCAATTCGCTGCGCGGAAAGCCCTCGCGCGCGAACCAGGCCAGGTAGTTGCCCGGCAGGTCGGCCAGCACGCGCCCCTTGTACTTGCCATACGGCATTTCGGTGGTGACGAGGCGCCGCAGCAGTTCGGGGTCCATGGCGTATCTCAGAGACGCGGCGGTTGCTGCAGCAGGTGGAAGTCCAGCAGCCGGGTGGCCATCACGGTCTCGGTGAGGAAGAACACCAGCGCCAGCAGGAAGGACAGCACGCCCGCCAGAAAGCCCGCCACGGCCATGCGCGCGGCCTGCAGGCCCATGATTTCGCCCAGGAACAGCAGGATGATGGTGAGCCCGATGAGGAAGGCGCACAGCGTGAGCAGGCCGATGCACACGTTGGCCATGCGCCCGCGCGTGCGCAGCGTGGCCAGCTCGGCGTAGGTGCGCTGGATCAGCTCGGCATCGTCGCTGGCGCGCGCCTTGTCCTCCACGAGGCGCGCGCGGTCGATGATGCGCGCCAGCCGCCCGGCCACCGCGCCGATCATGCCGGCCACCGCCGTGAGCAGGAAAACGGGCGCCACCGCGAGCTGGATGCCATGCGTGATGGCCGTCGAATCGAGAGGTACGGGCATGCAGATGTTTTTCTCAATAGTGAGGGGGTAATTCGTCACGCAGGCTGCGCGCCGCGCCCTCGGGCTGCTGCTGGCGCAGCGCCTGCAGTTCGCGCTGCAGCTGCTCGATCTGGAGTTGCTGGCGGTAGATGGTGAGGTTGAGCTGGTCCAGCAGGTCTTCGGTGAAGGCGGCCTTCACCTCCAGCGCCTCCAGCCGCTGCGGCGTATCCGGCATCAGGCCTGCACCGCCTGGGCCAGGCGCGCCACGCCCTCGCGGATCTTGTCCACATCGGCCGTGGCGAACGACAGGCGCAGCGTGGCGTGGTCCGGCTCGGCGCAGAAGAACGGCGTGCCCGGCACGAACGCCACGCCCTTGTCGATGGCGCGCTGCGCCAGCACGTTGCCATCGGCCACCTTGCCGCCAGCGCCGGTCAGGCGCGCCCACACGAACAGGCCGCCCTGCGGCTGCACGAAGCCGATGGCATCGCCCAGGTCCTGGCGCAGCGCATCGCCCATGGCCTGGGCGCGCCCGGCGTAGACCTGGCGCACGCGCGCCAGCGTAGCCGGCATGCGCCCGGCCTGGAGGTAGCGCGCCGCCGTGGCCTGGGCGAAGGTACTGGTGTGCGCATCGCTGAACTGCTTGCACATCGTCGCCTTGGCCAGCAGCGCGGCCGGGGCGATCATCCAGCCCACGCGCAGCCCGGGCGAGAGCACCTTGCTCAGCGAGCCGCAGTGCACCAGCAGCTCGCGGCTGCCCGGCACCTCGCGCGACAGCGCCAGCAGGCTGGGCGGCGGCGCCGCGCCGAAGTACAGGTCGCCATACGGGTCGTCCTCGACGACCACGGTCTGGTACTTGACGGCCAGCTCCAGCACCTTGCGGCGCCGCTCCAGGCTGAGCGTGGCGCCGCTGGGGTTGCCGAAGGTGGGGATCAGGTAGACGAACTTGGGGCGGTGCTCGGCGATCAGTTGCTCCAGCCGGTCGGTCTGCACGCCCTGCCCGTCGATGGGCGCGCTGATGAGCTGGGCGCCGTACAGCCGGAAGCACTGAATGGTGGCGAGGAACGTCGGCCCCTCGACGATCACCTTGTCGCCGGGCGAGACCAGGGTCTTGCCCAGCAGGTCCAGCGCCTGCTGGCTGCCGGTGGTGACGATCAGCCCCTCGGGCGCCACGTCCGGCGCGCCCTTGGCCGCCATGAACGCGCTCAGCTGCTCGCGCAGGGGCTGATAGCCTTCGGTGGCGCCGTACTGCAGGGCCGCGCCGGGCTCCTCGCGCAGCACGCGCTCGCTGGCCTCGCGGATACCCTCCACGTCGAACATGGCGCTGTCGGGAAAGCCCCCGGCGAAGCTGATGATGCCGGGCTTGCCCAGCAGCTTGAAGAGTTCGCGGATGGCGGAGGTTTCTACGTTGTTCAGACGGTCGGCAAATTGCAATGGCATGTTGAGGCTCACCTTTCGCCAGGGATTGTCGCCAAATCCACCGGGGCTTTCGGGCAACGCCCGCGCACGCCCCCACAGCGCGCACCGGCAAGCGGCATCGGGACCCGCGCGCTTGTCTTCCGCCAGAATCCCCACCTGCGGCCACGAGGTGCGGCCACGGCAACCCATGGAGACCCGATGCACATTGAATTGACGACCCTGCCCCCGATGCGCTGGGCCTATATGCGCCACACCGGCCCCTACGGGGATCCCGCCATTCCCGACCTGTGGCAGCGTTTCGCCGCCTGGTGCGACGCCCGGGGGCTGATGCGCCCTCGCCCCCGGTTCTACGGCATCGGGCAAGACGACCCGGCGCTGACCCCGGCCAGCCAATGCCGCTACGACGCATGCGTCGAAGTGCCGCCGGACTTCCAGCCGGGCGCGGACGCCGGCATCCAGCACTTCGCGGGCGGCCGCTATGCCTGCGCGCGGTTCGTCGGCCGGCCCGAGGACTTCCCGGTAGCCTGGCACCGCCTGCACGCCGAGCTGCTGCCCGCCAGCCCGTGGCGCCGCGCGGACAAGCCCGGCCTGGAAATCTACGAACAGGACTTTGCCGTGGACCCCGCCACCGGCGCCTTCCCCTGCCTGCTGGCCGTTCCGGTGCTGCCGCGTTAGGGAGCCTCTGCACGCATCGGCGCGGCAAGTGTGCGCTGCGGATCGGGATGGGCTGCTAGGCGCGAAGCGCAGCAATAGCCGCAGCTATTGCGGGCATTTGCAACGACGCAGACCGCCCGAGTCCGCAGATGCACACGGCGCGCCGATGCGTGCAGAGGCTCCTTAGGAGCCCGCCAGCCCGTGGGGTGCGAACTTGGCCACAATCGGCAATCCCAACGAGAGCCCCATGAAACGCGACCACATCGAGCCGTTCTTCGCCGCCCTGCAGGCGGCGAACCCCCACCCCGTCACCGAACTCGAATACACCAGCGTCTTCGAGCTGCTGACGGCCGTGCTGCTGTCGGCCCAGGCCACCGACGTGGGCGTGAACAAGGCCACGCGCCGGCTGTTCCCCGTGGCCAATACGCCCCAGGCGCTGCTGGACCTGGGCCTGGAGCGCCTAGAGGAGTACATCAAAACCATAGGCCTGTACCGCACCAAGGCCCGCAACCTGCTGCAGACTTGCCGCATCCTGGTGGACCAGCACGGCGGCCAGGTGCCGCGCACCCGCGAGGCCCTGGAGGCCCTGCCCGGCGTGGGCCGCAAGACCGCCAACGTGGTCCTCAACGTGGCGTTCGGCCAGCCCACCATGGCGGTGGACACGCACATCTTCCGCGTCGGCAACCGCACCGGGCTGGCCCCGGGCAAGACGCCGCTGGAGGTGGAAAAGAAGCTGCTGCAGCGGGTGCCAGAGGCCTACCGGGTGGACGCGCACCACTGGCTGATCCTGCTGGGGCGCTACGTCTGCCAAGCCCGCAAGCCACGCTGCTGGGAATGCAATGTGGTAACTTATTGTAAATACACCCCAAAAACACCCGCGCCCTGATCCCGCCCCCGATGCTTGCCCTGGACCCCCGCTCACTCATCGCCATGGCAGGCGTGATGGCGACGCTGATGGCCGTCGTGCTGGCCTTCATGCGGCGCCACTACCCGCCCGGCATCCGCGGCCTGGGCTACTGGGCAGCCGCACCCGCGGCCTGGCTGGTGGCCTCGGTGCTCTACAGCGGGCGCGAGGGCGGCCTGCCCGACCTGCTGGCGGTGGTGGGAGCGAACACGGTGCTCATGCTGGGCGCGGTGCTGTTCCACCTCGGCTGCCAGCGCTTCATCGGCCACCCCACGCGCTGGCCCGCCTGGGGGCTGTACCTGGCGGCCTCGACCCTGGGGTTCGCGTGGTTCACCTACGTGGAGCCGAACTTTCCGATGCGGCTGGTGCTGTTCACCACGCTGGTGAGCGCTATCTACGCCGCCAACCTGCACTTCCTGCTGCGCCACGGGGGCAAGCGCCTGCCCGTGCGCATGGTGCAGCTCGTGCTGGCGGCCCACCTGGCGGTGCTGGCCGTGCGGCTGGCCACCGCCCTGGCCGGCATGGCGGGCACGCACCTCATGGAGCAGACGCTGCTGCAGACGCTGTACATCGGCGCCTACGTGCTCACGGTGCTGATGCTGTCGATCGGCGCCGTGCTCATGGCCACCGACCGCCTGGTGACCGAGCTGGAGCACCTGGCCACGCACGACCCGCTGACCCAGGTCTTCAACCGCCGCGCGCTGCTGGAGCGCTGCGAGGACGAGCTGGCGCGCAGCCAGCGCACCGGGCGCGGGCCCTGCCTCATGATGCTCGACCTGGACCATTTCAAGCGCCTCAACGACACCCACGGCCACCAGCATGGCGACGCCGTGCTGACGCACTTCGCCAGCACCACCCAGGCCGTGCTGCGCCGCGCCGACCGGCTCGGGCGCTACGGCGGCGAGGAATTCATGCTGCTGCTGCCCGAAACCGGCGTGCAGGAGGCGCGCCTAGTGGCCCAGCGCATCCACGCGGCACTGGCCGTGGGGCACCGGCTGGACTGCCAGCTGAGCATCGGCCTGACGCCATGGCGCGGCCCCGACGACACGCTCGACGCCATGCTGGCGCGCGCCGACCAGGCGCTCTACCAGGCCAAGGCGCAGGGACGCAACCAGACCTGCATCGGCTAGGCGGCAGTCACCGCCACTTCGGTTATCCATGGCGTTGCGCGCCACCCGCAGCCGATGAAACCGCGCGGCCCAAGCGAGGGCAGCCGAGCAAGGGCCGCCCCGCCGCGCTGGCGGCGTTCCCCTGCCCGCATGGCGCAGCCATGCGAGAGCGGGGGGAAGCGGCGCAGCCGCTCAGGGGGGTGTTTCATTTCAAGCGGATTGCTGCGACACGCCCGCGCTGGCGAAGCTCGCCATCTCGCGCAGCACGCGGCAGGCCGACTCCAGCAGCGGCCAGGCCAGCGCGGCGCCCGAGCCCTCGCCCAGGCGCAGCCCCAGGTCCAGCAGCGGCTCGGCGCGCAGCACCCCCAGCATGGCGCCATGCCCACGTTCGCCCGAGCGGTGCGAGAACACGCAGCGCTGCAGCACGTGCGGCTGCAGGCGGCTGGCCACCAGCACGGCGGCGCAGGTGATGAAGCCGTCCACAACAATCACGCGGCGCTCGGCAGCGGCCTGCAGCACCGCCCCGGCCAGGGTGGCCACCTCGAAGCCGCCCAGGGCCGCCAGGGCGTCCAGCGGCTCGCGCGCCTGCGCGTTGGCCTCCAGCGCCTGCTGCAGCACGGCCTGCTTGCGCGCGATGCCGGCGGCGTCGAGCCCGGTGCCGGCCCCCACGCATTCCGCCAGCGGCACGCCCCCCAGGCGCGCCAGCAGCAGCGAGGCCACCGAGGTGTTGCCAATGCCCATCTCGCCCAGCAGCAGCGCATTGCCCGGCATGCCGCGCACGATCGCCATGCCCTGGGCCAGGGCCTGCGCGCACTGCGCGGCGTCCATGGCCGGGCCCTGGCTGGCATCGCGCGTGCCCGCCGCCACGCGGCACTGCAGCAGGCGCGGCGCGCCGGGCGCGGCCTCGCGCGCCGGAATGGCGCGCGCCACGCCGCAGTCGGCCACCGAGAGCTGCACGCCATGCTGGCGCGCCAGCACGCTCACGGCCGCGCCGCCAGCCAGGAAGTTCTCCACCATCTGCCACGTCACGTCGCTCGGATAGGCCGACACGCCGCGCGCGGCCAGGCCGTGGTCGCCCGCGCACACCAGCATCTGCGGCGCCTGCAGGGCGGGCGCCTCGGTGCCCAGGATGAGCCCCAGGCGCAGCATCAGCGTCTCCAGGCGGCCCAGGGCGCCGAGGGGCTTGGTCTTGCCGTCGATGGCACGCTGCAGGCGCTCGGCCAGCGCGGCATCATGCAGGTCCTCAATGCGGGGAATCACGAAAGGTGTGGTCATGGTGGCAGGAACAGAGAACGCCGTGCACGAGGCGGCACGGCAGGGGTTTGCAAAGGAAGCCCAGGCCTACGCGCGCGGCCGGCCGGACTATCCGGCGGCGCTGGCAGGCTGGCTGACGGACACGATGGGCCTGGGCCCGGGGCGCCAGGCAATCGACGTAGGGGCCGGCACCGGCAAATTCACCGCGCGGCTCGCGGCCACGGGCGCCAGCGTGGTGGCCGTGGAGCCGGTGGACGCCATGCGCGCCGGGATCGAGGCGCAGCGCCTGCCCGGCGTGCGCGCCGTGGCGGGCACGGCCCAGGCCCTGCCCCTGCCCGGCGGCCAGGCCGACGCGGTGCTTTGCGCCCAGGCCTTCCACTGGTTCGCGCGGCCCGAGGCCCTGGACGAATTCCAGCGCGTGCTGCGCCCCGGCGGGCGGCTGGGCCTGGTGTGGAACGTGCGCGACGAATCGGTGGACTGGGTGGCCGCGCTCACGGCCATCATCGCCCCGTACGAGGGCGATGCGCCGCGCTTTCACCGGGGCGACTGGCGCACGTGCTTTCCCCATCCGGGCTTCGGCCCGCTGGTGGAAACGCACCTGCCCCACGTGCATGCGGGGCCGCCCGGGCGGGTGATCGTGGACCGCTTCCTGTCGGTGAGCTTCATCGCCGCGCTGCCCGATGCGGCACGCGCCCAGGTGCGCGCGCGCATCGAAGACCTGGTGGCCACCCACCCCGCGCTGCGCGGGCGGGAGACGGTGCGCTTTCCCTACACCACGGTGGTGTTTCACTGCGTGCGTCATTGAACCAGGGCATCCAGCACGCCGGGGGCGAAGCTGGCGCCCAGGGCATCGGCCAGCCCGTCGAACACGCCGTCGAGGGTGGGCGCCTCGGCGCCAAACAGCGCGCGCAGCACGGCGGCGTCCTCGAACAGGCCATGCAGGTACAGACCTAGCACGTTGCCCGCCGGGTTGCTCCAAGCCAGGCCCGGAATCACCTCGCGCGCCACGTCGCCCTTGGCGGCCATGGCCGGGTGCTGCGCCGTCTGGCCGTGGTGGATTTCATAGCCCGCCACCGCCACGCCCGCCAGCGCGCCCCAGGCGCCGGGCAGCGCACCGAAGCGCGCGCGCGTGGGCTGCACCGTCTTGCCGCGCGCAAAGGCCGTGACCAGCGGCAGCAGGCCCAGGCCCGGCGCATTGCCGTCGATGCCCTCGGTATCGACCAGCGCTTCGCCCAGCATCTGCAGCCCGCCGCACACGCCCAGCACCCGGCCGCCGCGCGCGGCATGGGCGGCAATGGCGCCATCCAGCCCCCGCGCGCGCAGCCAGGCCAGGTCGGCCGCCGTGGCCTTGGAGCCGGGCAGCACGACCCAGTCGGCCCCGGCCAGCCCGGCCGGGCTGCGCGCCCACACCAGGCGCACGCCGGGCACGTTCTTGAGCGGCTGGAACTCATCCAGGTTGCTGATGCGCGGGTAGGCCACCACGGCCACCGTGGTGTGCACGGCACCTGCGGCGGCGCTGCGGTCGTCGAATACGCCGTCTTCCTCGGGCAGGCCGTGCTTCCATTGCATCGGAATGGTGGCCACGGTGGGCACGCCGGTGAGCTTTTGCAGGTCTTCGGGCGCGGGCGCGAGCAGGCTCGCGTCGCCCCGGAACTTGTTGAGCACGAAGCCGTGGATCAGCGCGCGTTCGTCCCCGGGCAGCAGCGCCCAGGTGCCGTACAGGTGGGCGAAGGCGCCGCCCCGGTCGATGTCGGTGACCAGCAGGCAGCGCGCCCCGGCGTGCCGGGCCACGCGCATGTTGACCACGTCGCTGGCGTGCAGGTTGGTCTCGGCGGGCGAACCCGCGCCCTCGATCACCACCACGTCGTTCTCGGCGCGCAGGGCGTCGAGGGCCGCCGCGATCTGCGGCCACACGCGCTGGCTGCGGCCGCGCCAGGGCATGGCGGAGAGTTCCTCGCTCACCTGCCCGAGCAGCACCACCTGGCTGTGCGTGTCGGCCTCGGGCTTGAGCAGCAGCGGGTTCATGCGCACGTCGGGCACGGCGCGCGCGGCCAGGGCCTGGAAGTACTGGGCGCTGCCGATCTCGCCCCAGGCGCCCTGCGGCCCGGCGACGACGCGCGCGTTGTTGCTCATGTTCTGCGCCTTGAACGGCGCCACCTTGAACCCCTGGCGGGCGTAATGGCGGCACAGCGCCGTGGCCAGCCAGCTCTTGCCGGCGCCGCTGGTGGTGCCCAGCACCATGATGCAGCGGGCCGGGCGGGCAGCAGGGGCAGATGCAGGGTCAGTCGTCATGGCAAGGCGGGGCAGGAGAAACCCCGTATTGTCCCCTGCGCGACCAACTGCGCGCGAACGCCTGCGCCATGCTCGCGCATCGCCCCCCGGCCCGCCACGAGGAGACCCATGCCCGCATCGCCCTTCCACGCCCTCCATGCCGCGCTGCAAGCGCAGGTCGAACGGGGCTTTCTGCCCGGCGTTTCCACCGCGCTGCTGCGCGGACGCGCGGTGGTGGACCAGTTCGTCTGCGGCCATGCCGACATCGAGGCCGGCGTGCCGCTGCGCGAGGACCACATCTTCCGCGTGTTCTCCAACACCAAGCTGCCCACCTCCTGCGCCGTGCTGCTGCTGGTGGAAGACGGCCTGCTGGCGCTGGACGACCCCATCGCGCGCCACCTGCCCGCGTTCGCCAGCCCGCAGGTGCTGCGCGCCGGCGCCACGCGCATCGACGACGTGGAGCCCGCGCGCCGCCCCATCACCGTGCGCCACCTGCTGACGCACACCGCCGGCCTGTCCTACGGCCTGTTCGACCCCGGATCGCTGCTGTTCGGCGCCTACAAGCAGTCGGGCATCCACCACCCGCTGCTGACGCAGGCGCAGTTCGTCGACCAGCTCGCCGCGCTGCCGCTGGCCTTCCACCCCGGCGAGGCCTGGGAGTATTCGCTGGCCACCGACGTGCTCGGCCGGCTGGTGGAGGTGGTGTCGGGCCAGCGCCTGGGCGACTTCTTCGCGCAGCGCATCTTCGGCCCGCTGGGCATGGCGGACACGGCCTTCTGGGTGCCCGAGGACAAGCGCGCGCGCCTGGCGGCGCTGTATGGCGGCGTGGACTTCATGGACCCCACCCAGCCCGGCCTGCGCCGCATGGACAGCGCCCCCTACCCCGGCGCCTACCTGAGCGACGCCCCGCGACAGACGGGCGGCGGCGGGCTGGTGTCCACGCTGGGCGACCAGGTGCGCCTAGTGCAATCGCTCATGCCCGGCGGACCCACGCTGCTGCGGCCCGAGACCATCGCGCTGATGCACCGCAACCACATCGCGCCGGGCCAGTACGTGCGCTTTCCGAACATGCCCGCGCACCCCGGCCGGGTGTTCGGGCTGGGCGCGTCGGTGCTGGAGCAGCCCGGCAAATACGACCCGCCCGGCAGCACCGGCGAAGTGAGCTGGGGCGGCCTGGCGGGCACCGTGTGGTGGATCAACCCGCGCCTGAACACGGCGGGCGTGCTGATGACGCAGCGCTACTTCGGCTTCGGCAACCCCTACACCTTCGAGTTCAGGCACCTGGCGTACCAGGGGTTGGAGGCAACCCCCTCCTGAGCCGCCCCGCGGTGTCCGCTGTCGTGGGCCGCGCCGGTCTCACACGCTGTGCGCAGCGCCACGGAACGTTGAAGTACCGCGCACAAAATAAGAAGCAAAATCGGCCTCTAACGCGCACCAGTCAAGCGCAAGCAGCTATACAATCAGGAGCATCCACGCGGAGCGCAGCGCCCGCTGCGCCCCCGGCCCCAGCACGCCCAGGCGCACATGGCCCGGCAGCCCGAACGAGGCACAGTCGCGCAGCTTCACGCCCTGCGCGCGCAGCGCCTGCAGCGCGGGCGCCACATCGGCCACGGCCAGCGGCAGCCGCGCCGTGAAATAGTTGGCCTGGCTGCCCGGCACCACGGCCCAGCCCAGCGCGGCGCACAGCCGCAGTTGCGCGGCCTTCCAGGCGCGCAGCGTGGCGAGCGAGCGGGCCAGCCAGGCCTGCGCGCCCTCGCCTGTCCACGTGCCGAGCAGCGCCACGCCGTCCGCCCCCAGCGGCCAGGATGGCGCCAGCGCCTGCACGGCGGCGGCCTGCGCCGCATCGGGCGCGATGGCGTAGGCCGCGCGCACGCCGGTCAGGCCCAGGGCCTTGTTGGGCGTCCACATCTGCCAGACGCCGGGCGGCGGCATGGTGGCGGCGCCTTCCAGGCGCAGCGGCGCGTAGGCGCAGTCGAGCACGCGCAGCGCGCCCGGCGCCGCGCCCTCGCCCGCCCAGCGCGCCAGGGCCGCGTCCGCCGTGCCCAGCGGGCTCGCGGGCTCGCAGGCCCAGTGCAGCGCGGGCGGCGCCGCACCGCCGCCGGCAGCACCCAACTCGGCCAGCCCCCACACAGCGGCGGCGCGCGCGTAGTCGCCGTAGCCGTGCGCGGGCAGCACCGCATGGCGCAGCCCGGCGCGCGCCGCGAAGGCGGTGATGCGGTGGATGAACTCGCTCGCGCTGGCCGCAACCACGATGCGCTCGGGCGCCACGCCGTGGAACGCCGCCAGCCGCGCGCGCAGCGCGGTGTAGGCCGGGTCGGGGTAGCGGCGGCGGTCGGCCGCGCGCAGCGCCGCGCGCGCCTGCGGGCAGGGACCGCAGGCGTTGGCGTTGGTGGAAAAATCGTACAGCGGCACGCCCAGCGCGTCCGGCCCGCCATGCACCGCGTTCACGCCACGGCCCTCACCAACAGCGCCAGGAGCACGGACAGCGGCGCGAGCAGCAGCACCGCCAGCCCCCCCAGCGCGGCCGCGCGCCGCGTGTCCAGCGGCCCGGCCCGGCGCCCGCGCGGGTGCAGCGCGTACACGCCCGGCTTGGCCAAGCGCACGCCGAGCAGCAGCGCCATCGCCGCCATGGGCCAGCCGCTGTTGGGCGAGGGGGTCTTGCGCGCCTCGCGCGCCAGGCCGGCGGGCCAGCGCCGCGCCGCCAGCGCCAGCAGCAGCGCTGTGAGGCGCGCGGGCAGCCACGAGAGCGCATCGTCCGCGCGCGCCGCCCATTTGCCCGCCCACAGCCAGTAGCGCCCGCCCCGCGGGCCGGTGTAGCCCCACATCGCGTCCGCCGTGTTGGCGAAGCGGTACAGCGCCGCGCCCGGCAGCCCGAGCAGCACGAACCAGAACACGGGCGCGACCACCGAGTCGCTGAGGTTTTCGGCCAGCGACTCGATGGCCGACTCGCGCACCTGCACGGCATTGAGCTGCCGCACGTCGCGGCTCACCAGCCAGGACAGGCGCTCGCGCCCGGCAGGCAGCGATTGCGCCAGCGCCGCCTCGACGGCCAGCACCTCATCCCGCAGCATGCGCCAGGCCAGCAGCGGCTTCAGGCACAACGCCAATGCCAGCGCCGCCAGCGGCACGGGCAGTTGCAGCGCCAGCCGCTCCAGGCCCCGAGAGACCATGAAAACGATAGCTGCCAGCGCGCACCAGGCAACGGCTCCAAGCCAAAAATGCTTGTAATCGCGCGCCTGCGGAGCCAGCGGCGCGACGCGCTCGCCGCACCAGCCCAGCGCGCGCCCCATCCACACCACGGGGTGCACGGGCGCGGGCGGTTCGCCCCACAGCACGTCGATGGCCAGGGCCAGCGGCGGCACGCAGGCCAGCACGGCCACGGCGGCCCAGGCGCCGCTCTCGAATCCTTCAAACCACATGGGGCGAGCCTACCGCACGGCAGCGGGGGCGCGCGGCGTAGCCGCCTGCATCCCACCAAGGGGAATTACCTCAGCCTGCGGCGCTGCACCTTGGGCGGTTGCGCGGTATTGCTGCGGCGCTCACCAGTGGGGGCCAGGCACACGTCGTCCAGCGGCGAGAACAGTTCGCCCAGCGTGATGCCCAGCGCATGACAAATGTTGGCCAACGTCTCGACGGAGGGGTTGGTGGCACCACGCTCCACGGCCGAAATGTAGGAACGATCCACGCGCGCCTCAAACGCCAGCAACTCCTGCGACTTGCCCGCCTGGTGGCGGCACTCCTTCACCCGGCGGCCCAAGGCCAGCGCCAGGGGCACAGGGCTGGGCGTTGGAAAGGGCGACGGGCGCATGGCGGTCATGGGCGGGGATGGTGCCCAAGGCCTTTTAATAGGTTATAAACAAGTCGAATATTGACTTATATAATCATCAAAAGAAACAAATAGCAACAATCGCAACAAGCACCACAACGGCGTACCTCCAGGTAGCAGCCGCTTTTTTTGGAGAAGCAGCCCATGCGGCAACCCTTGTTTACAAGCGCCCTCGCTTTTTGTGTTCTCACCTTGTCCGCTTGCGGAGGGGGCGGCGGGAGCACTGATGGAAATACCGGAGGAAGCCAACCCGGTACTCCCACAAGCCCGGAGCAACTGCCCATCAAGATCCCTGCGCTGGTGGCAGGCCATGGCCTGGCATCCGGCGACCAGCACACGGCCTTGATGGCCAGTGGCGGGCAAGTCCATAGCTGGGGCAACAACCAGCACGGGCAACGCGGTACGGGCACGACCCAACTCAGCGAATACACCACACCGCCCGGCATGGTTTCCATGACCGCCGCGCCATTGGCAGCGCTGGCGGCGGGCTCCGCGAGCACCTTGGCCCTCGACAATACCGGCGCCGTCTGGTCATGGGGACTCAATGAGCACGGCCAACTGGGGGTGGATTCGCTGACCTATGAGTTCAACGCCCCTCAAAGAATCACAGCCCTCGCAGGAAAAGTGACCCGTATTGCCGCTGGCGATGCCAACGGACTGGCCCTTGATGACCAGGGCGCGCTGTGGGCGTGGGGATGGAACGGCTGGGGCCAGATCGGCGACGGCACCAAGGCCCCTGCCTATGGGCGCGTAGGCGACAAGCTCCAGCCCACGCGCGTGAAGCTGGAGGCGCTGGGCAACGCCCGCATCGTGGACATCGCCCAAGGATGGGCCACGTCGGCACTGCTGGACAACGCGGGCCGCATCTGGACTTGGGGCTACAACGAGCACGGCGAAATCGGCAATGGCACCGGGGGCACGGGCACATACGAGTTGCTGCCGAAACTCGCCGATCTCTCCCCCTTGGGCAATGCCTACCCCGTGGATATCGAATGGGGCCGGTACAACGGGCTGGCGCTGGACAACACCGGGCGCCTGTGGTCCTGGGGCTGGAACAACGTGGGCCAACTCGGCACCGGGAAAACCACGGACGCGCAACGCCCGGAGCAAGTCCAGATCTCCACCCCTGTCACCCAATTCACCGCAGGCGCCCAACACGGGTTGGCATTGGACAACCAGGGCGTTCTGTGGGCCTGGGGGCTCAATTCCAATTACCAATTGGGTGATGGCACCAGGAAAGACAGCCGCATCCCAGTGCGGGTGGATTTGACGGCATTGGGTGGCAGCAAGGTGGTGGCTTTTGCTGCGGGTAATGATTTTTCCGTTGCCGTGGATGACGCTGGGAGGGTTTGGGGCTGGGGAAATAACCTCCGGGGTGAGGTTGGAAACACGGCACAGGTGTATTTTAAAACGCCTGTACTGGTATTGCAAAAATAGTTTATGGCGCTGGATTATGAGAAACATCACATTATCCGACCACGCGGCAGACCAGGCTGAAGCAGCCGCCTCCGCACGGGCCGCCAACTACGAGGCAGAGAAGGCGAAGTACGCGCATGAGGTGGACCAGCACAACACGAAATCCGCGGAATTGCGCCAGAAATCGCAAGCTGCATTTCGTGAACGGCGCTGGCTCGCCTGGCTGGTCAGTTTTCTCCCCCGCATGGGCCATGCCATGAAATCGGCACCGCCACCGCCTACCATGGCGGCGGCGGGACGTGACGAGATCGTATGGAATGCCGGCAACGATGGAGAAAAGAGAGTTGCAGACATTCTTTCTACCCGTTTCTCCGATGATTGGACCATGATTTCCGGCTATCGCAACCAAGGCGGAGAAATTGACAAGCTGTTGGTAGGCCCCGAAGGAATCATAGCCATAGAGATCAAATTCATCAATGGCCGCATCTTTTGCAATGGAGACAGGTGGTGGCGCGACAAATATGACCGATATGGGAATCTAGTGGAAAGCAACCTCACCATTGCAGACAAGAAAGGACGTGGCCCCAGCATGCAAGTCAATGCATCAACCGATCGGCTGCAAGCATTTCTGAATCAACGCATGCCTGCGCCCCGTATTGCTAGAGCCGTCATATTTTCGCACGACTCATCAGAAATCGGAGGCATTGACAACCCCACGGTCGATCTCATCGCCAAAGCAGAATCGCTCGCCCCCGATACTGTGCGCAAATGCCTGCCCCATACACCTATTGATCCAGTCCAGGCAATTGAATGGATACGGAAGGATCATGCTTTTCACGCAAGGCCGCGAGCAAAAAATCACCCCCCGAAAACCGGACGCAGGCAGTCGTAATTCAATCGAAAACCTTTCCGTTCAACACCACATGCCACGCCATGTGAATGAATATCGGCAGATCTGCGCTTCAGCGCTCTAAAAGCAGATGCGGGCCAAGCAGCAGGCGCAGGGCGCACCCATGCTGAAAGGCATTCCCAAAGACCCGTGGACACCCCACGAGAGGGACTACGTGCAGATGCTGTGCGAGCAGTACCAACAGGCCCAGCGCACTTACCTCCCGCCCCCACCACACAGGCTCTGTGCAGCAGCAGACCGAGGCCCACCGTGAGCGCCGCTGACCCCAGCCACACGTGGCGGATCGCCACCGACACGCAAAGCGCATCCGGCTGGACGCTAGTCACGCCCACCGGCCAGACCTTGAGCGGCAACGACACGTCCCTGCAACCCGATGGATTCCTGGTGGGCCGCGGTTCAGCGGCTTTCCATTGCAAGACGGGGTATGGCGTGAAAAATAGCCCCATTGCTCCAAGAGCCAGCGGAGTGGCCGCCTCGCAAGAGACTGCCAAGCCTGCGGCGCTGCAGGCGCAGTAACCGGTACGTTGACACCTCCCGGCGCCGCAAAGTATAAACACGTATCAACACCCTCCAGGCGCACGCGATGACCACAGAAACCCTTGTGATCGAACAAACCATCCAGGAATGGGGCAACGGCCTCGCCATGCGCATCACTGCGCCGCTGGCCAAGGCCGCGCACGTGGCGCGGGGCACGCCGGTACGGGTCGAGGTGGTGGAAGACGGCTTCTTCGTGCGTGTGGGCGGCAAGCCCAAGCTGACGCTGGCGCAAAAGCTCAAGGCGTTCGACCCGCAGGTGCACGGCGGCGAGGCCATGGCCAGCAGCCGCATGGGCGCGGAGGTCTTTTGATGGCGGCGACACCCGCGCAGTGGGTGCCCGATCGCCGAGACATGATCTGGATCGACTTCAACCCCCAGGCCGGCGGGGAGATGAAGGACGAGCACCCTATGCTGGTGCTTTCTACCCGGGCGTTCAACGAGCGGACGGGGCTGGTGATCGGCCTGCCCATGGCCCACGCTGCTTTCAATGAAACCAACCCCTTTGCGGTGAAATACGTCGGCCCGAAGAGCGAAGCAGGCTATGTGCTCACGCACCAGCCCAAGTCCTTCGACTGGCGCCAGCGCGCCGCGCGGCCCCATCCCTGGAAGCAAGTTTCGGCTGCGGTATTCGAGGAAGCCTGCGAGGGGCTCAATTCGATCATCGCCATTGGATAAAGCCCCCCTTCGGATGCATGCACCCGGATTCCCTGAACACAGCCCTTCCATGACCCATCCCCTCCTCACCGACGAACTCGACCTCCTCGCCCAGCTCCTGCCCGCGCCCGGCCCGCACATCATCGAGCTGGGCTGCGGCGCCGCGCGCATGGCGCGGCAGATGCTGCAGCGCTGGCCCGGGCTGGACTACCTGGGCCTGGAGGTGGATGCCATCCAGCACCAGCGCAACCTGCAGGCGCCCGCGCCCGGCATGCGCTTCGAGGCGGCGGGCGCGCAGGCGATTCCGTGCCCCGACGGCGTCTTCGACCTGGCGCTGATGCTCAAGTCGCTGCACCACGTACCGCTGGACGCCATGGACCAGGCCCTGGCCGAAACCGCGCGCGTGCTGCGCCCGGGCGGGCATTTGTACGTGTCGGAGCCGGTGTACGACGGCGCGCTGAACGAGGTGGTGCGCCTGTACAACGACGAAGGCACGGTGCGCGCCGCCGCGCAGGCGGCGCTGGACCGCACGCTGGCCGCGCCGGGCAGCCCGTGGGTGGAGGCGGCGCGGCGGCGCTTCGACATGCCGGTGCGCTTCCAGGACTTCGCCGAGTTCGAGCGGCGCATGATGCGCCCCACTTTTGCCGACCACCACATCACGCCCGAGATCCTGGAGCGCGTGGCGGCGGCCTTCGCGCCGCACTGCACGGCGCAGGGCGCGCATTTCGTGCGGCCCATGCTGGTACGGCTGCTGCGGCGCGCGGGTTGAGAAGTTTCAAGCGAAATATGGCCCTAGCCCTTATGGGATAAGCGCTAGCAGCTATAAAAACAGGAATTCCTCAGCTCACTCCAGTGCAGCAAATACCTGCGCCACGGCCTCGGCCAGCGCCGGTGCCATGGCCACGGCGTTGCTGGCATGGGCCACGCAATCGGTACTCCAGAAGCGCCCCACGCCCGCGTCGTGCAGCGCGGCCAGCGCGTCGGGCGCGATGAGGGCGTGGGTCACCGCCACATCGACCGAGGCGGCGCCCGCCTGCCGCAGCAGGCGCGTGGCCTGCGCCAGGGTGTGGCCGGTGCTGGCCATGTCGTCCAGCAGCACGACCGCCCTGCCCCGCACGTCCACCAGCGGCAGCGCGATGGTGACGCTGCGGTCGCCGTGGCGCTCCTTGGTGCACACGGCATGCTGCAGCCCGTGGCGCCGGGCGGCCTGGGCCACCCATTGGGCCGATTCGCCATCGGGGCCCACCAGCAACGCGCCGGGGCACTGCTGCACGATCCAGTCGGCCAGCAGCGGCGCGCCGCTGACCACCACAGCCTGGGCCGCGGGCACGGCCTCGGGCAGCGTGGCCACGCGGTGCAGGTGCGGATCGACGGTGACCACGGCGTCGAACAGGCTGGCCAGGAACGGCCCGACGATGCGCTGGCTCACGGCCTCGCCGGGGTGGAAGGCGATGTCCTGGCGCATGTAGGCCAGGTACGGCGCCACCAGCGTGAGGTGGCGCACGCCCAGGCCGCGTGCGGCGCGGGCGGCCAGCAGCAGTTCAACCAGCTTGTCGTTGGGCTGATAGAGGCTGCGCAGCAGCACGGCACGCGCGGGCAACTGGCCGGAGGCGTCCACCGGCAGGGTGAGCTTGAGCTCGCCATCCGGAAAGCGGTGGCGCTGCACGGGCCGCAGGGCCAGGCCACTGGCGGCGGCCAGGCGCTCGGCGGCGGGACGTTCGTCGTCGAAGTACAGCAGGCAGGCTGCGGGGGTGGGAGCGGGCGATCCGGTCATGCTCAGAACTCCACGAAAACACGCGGCACCTCGTCGGCAGTGCCCAGGCGGTAGCCGCTGCCCTGCGCGCAGGCCTGGCGGGCGAATTCCAGGTCGGCCGGGAAGTCAGCATGCACGCGGTACAGCGGCTGGCCGCCGGCCACGGTGTCGCCCAGCTTGCACAACAGGTCCACGCCCGCGCCCTGCACCTTGGGTGCGCCCGCCAGACGGGCGATGCGGGCGATCTGCTGGTTGTCGATGCCGGCCACCACACCGCCCGCCGGGGCGCAGGTCTCGAAATGCAGCGCGCCCAGGCGCGGGTGGTTGTGGTCAAACGCCTTGGCGCCCTGGGCTGCAATGATGGATTGCATGCGCGCCAGGGCGCGGCCGGAGTCGAGAATGTCGCGCGCAATGGCGTAGCCATCGCCGCCGCGCACGTCGGGATCGCATTCGATGAGGCGGCCCGCCAGGCGCAGGGCCTTCTGGCGCAGGTCGTCGGGCGCGCGCGGGTCGTTCTCCAGCACGCGCATCACGTCGCGCGCTTCCAGCACCGGGCCAATGCCGTTGCCGATGGGCTGGCGCCCGTCGGTGATGACCACGTCGAGCGACAGGCCCAGGCGCTGCGCCACGTACTCGAACAGGCGGCGCAGGCGCTGCGCCTCAGGCATGGAGCGCACCTTGGCCGTGGGGCCGATGGGGATGTCGAGCACCAGGTGGGTGGAGCCGGCGGCGATTTTCTTGGACAGGATGGACGCCACCATCTGCCCCGGCGAGTCGATGGACAGCGGGCGCTCGACGGAAATCAGCACGTCGTCGGCGGGCGAGAGCTGCGCCGTGCCGCCCCAGGCCAGGCAGCCGCGGTGGTCGCGCACGATGCGCTGCAGGTCTTGCAGCGGCAGCTCGACATTGGCCAGCACCTCCATGGTGTCGGCCGTGCCGGCGGGCGAGGTGATGGCGCGCGACGAGGTCTTGGGGCACAGCATGCCGTGCGCCGCCACGATGGGCACCACCAGCATCGAAGTGCGGTTGCCCGGGATGCCGCCGATGCAGTGCTTGTCCACCACCAGGCCCTCGTGCCAGTCGAGCCGCTGGCCCGTGGCCACCATGGCGTCGGAGAGGAAGAACACTTCTTCGCGGTCCAGCTCGTCGCGGTTGCAGGCGACGACGAAGGCGGTGAGTTCGATCTTGGAATAGCGGTGCTCGGCAATGTCGCGCACGATGGCGCGCAGGTCTTCGCGCCGCAGGCGCTCGCCCGAGATCTTGCGGAACAGCGCACCCATGGATTCGGGCGGCTCGGCCTGCGCCACCGCCACCTTGTAGCCGGCCTCCACGCCCAGTTGGGCAAAGGCGTCTTCCGACAGCCCCAGCTCATGGCAGGCGACGATGCCGGGGTCGTCCACCACATTCACCGTGGCCAGGATGCGCCGGCCATTGGCACGCACCTCGATCTTGGAGAGTGCCTGGAACCCCTCGGCGCGGTACACGGCGCAGTCGCGGTGCAGGTAGGCGACGTTCTCGCGCCAGGTGTCGATGGCCACGCGGCGCACGGCCAGGCGCGAGACGGAAGCACCTTCGCCAGGGGGCGCTGGCGGGGGGGTAGAGATGGTGTGGGTGGTCATGCGGACAGACTACACCCGATCCTTCCCGAGCCGGCTCACGGCGGCGTCCTCGTGCGCATCCGCATGCACCACGGGTTCGTGTACACCTCAAAGTCCTGCTACAATAACGGGCTCCGGAGAGGTGGATGAGCGGTTTAAGTCGCACGCCTGGAAAGCGTGTGTGGGCTAATCCCCACCGCGGGTTCGAATCCCGCCCTCTCCGCCAGATAGCGCTCTAAGTTGTTGATTTTCAAAGACTTTTAGCAAAATCATCAAACCGTTATACGGCTAGTTATACGGTTGCTTTCAGCCAGTTTTGGCTCAGAAAGTGGCACCCTCACCAGTCTGAAGAAGTTCTAGCGCCCCTGGCCCTAGAACTTTTTTTCATTGGTGGCTTCCCTTTTTGCATCAAACGTCACCGGCCCAGTGCCTGGCGCCAGCGGCTTTCCCGCCAGCGCCACCATGCCGCACATCAGCAGCCAGTGTTCGGTCGCTTTGAGTGCCGTCTCCAGCGCCCAGCGCTTCACGTCGGCCACTGGCATATCTCTGGGCACCCAAACCGCTTCATCCCAGTGCCATGTCGCCAGCCATGTGGCTTGGTGACCACCATTTGCACTTACATACCGCAACTGAGGTGCCCGGTGCCCAGCCGCCTCGAACCGCTCGGCAATGGCCGCTTGGTGCACCGCAGACAGCCGCCCCTCCCCCTGAATCTCCAGCCACAGGCCCAAGCCTTGCGCCCAGCTCCTTTGGCGCAGTCGCAGCGCTGTGACCACGGGCGCGTTGGCTTGCAGTTCCCTCGCCTGCGGCTCCAGCACCACGCCAGCGTCGCCGTAACGCAATGCTGCAGCCGGTGATAACTCGACGCGCCATTCGTCGCAGCTGGCTACAGTGCTTGTTTCTTGGGCCACATGCACCTGCAGCGCCTCGGCCATACACTGCCACCACAGCACCCGCAGGCCTGGCGCATCGTCAATGCGCATCGCCGCACGCTCCCAATGGGCTACCTGCCGGGCCAGCACCCTTTGCGGCACACCCATCGCTTCCGCCGCATCCCGAAACGCCAGCATGGCAGGCCCTTCGCTGACCGAATGCCCCAGCGCCCTGCGGGCAAACCGCAACACCCAGGCGTGGTCCGTGCGCCCCGACTTGGCTTGCCACAACAGCACCACTGCCACAGTGCCCAGCGTATCGAGCGATTCCCGCAAGGCTTCTTCAAACCCCGCCGTGCCCATCCATGCATACCACTGCCCCAGCTCGGTGATGTCATACGCCGCCATGAACCACACCAGTAAGCGCAGCGCCCGCACATGCTCCTGGGCTTCCACACCCCACAGCAGGCGCGCCACTTCGGCATCGCCTTCGTCACTTTGCGGGTACTGCTCCAGCAGGGACTGAAGCTCCCGCCAGGACGCCAAGCCCAGGCGGTGGCGGGCGTGTTTGCAGAAATACCGCACCGCCGCCATGCGCTGGGGCTGCGCGGGCGGCGTATGCAGCGCCGTATCTATCACCTCCAGCACCAGCTGCGCTGCACCATCACCGGCGTCGTGGGGGGATACCAGCCCAGGCAGGGGCGGCAACGCCAGCAGCGCGGTGAGCAACCGCTCAAGCGGCGGGGGTGTCAAGGAATCGTCGGGCATAACAAAGCACCTCCAAACAAGCAAAACAGTGCACAAACGAATCTCCCGCCCAGCCAACCGCCCATGCGGCGGCTGCACCTGGCACCAAGCCCGGCGACTGGAAGCGGAAGCTCAGGAAGAAAAGAAAGAGAAAAAGTGGGCGAGCGAAGCTGAACGACGAGCCAAACGACCTACTCGTCCTCGTTCACTGGCGCCACAAGCGACAGCACCAACACCGCGTCGATGCTCACGCGCTCACTGAGCGTTGCCACCACACGCCGTGGCTGCTTGCTCGCCCAGCCGGTCAGCATGGCATTCCAGGGCACCAGCGGTATCGGGGCCATGGCCGGGTCCAGCACCAGCAAGTCAGCGGGTTCCTCCGCCTCGAAGCGCAAGCCTACGGCCAGCACCCAGTGCATGTAGCGCTCCGTAGAAAAGCACACCAAGCACAGCTTTCCGTCTGCCAGGGCATCCCAGGTGCGTTCCGCCACGCGCGAGCGCAATTCCTTGCAGTGCACCTGCTCGGCATAGGGGGCCAGCTGCTGCTGCAGCTCTTGAACCTCGCAGCCATCGAAGTAGTAGCGCTGCGCCACTTTGCGCAGCGCTTGCAGGCGCATGTCGCGGGTGTCCCAAATCAGCGCATTGCGCCGCACTTGGCCTAACACCATCAATGCCATCAAAACGCAGTGGTAGCCGCAAGTGGCATCCACCTCCCCCTGGCGCACATGCAGCCGCTGGTTGCCCACCATGGGGCCGTGCATGCCAGCACTGATGCGGGGGTGGCAATGGTAGGAATGCAGCATTGCTCAGTATTCCTCCGGCAGCAGCAAGGTCGTCGAGCGCCGGTCGGCCTCCGTGATGATCCACAGCCGGTGGTTCGGCGGGATGTCATAGGCCGACAGCAAACGGCTGCCGTAAGTGAGCGCCGCGGCATTCGCTTGCTTGTCCTCCTGGCACAGGTCACCCCAATCGCCAGCGACGTGGCGCAGCACAAACGGCAGCGGAGCCAACTGCAGTACTTCAAGCATGTCGAGCGCAGCAGGGGTGATCAGCACGGTGCCCAAGGTGAACAAGGGGGGGCGTTGTTGCTCGTAACGCGCGCATGCGGCGGCCTGACCAGGCGAAGAGGTCATGGGAAAGCTCCTGAGTAGAAATGGAGAAAGGGGAAGGGGAACGAAGCGCTGTGCCAAGTGCCAGCACCGAACCACGCAAACCGCGAAGCACAGTGCGGCAATGCACTCAACGCCTTCCGCCACCGGCCCTGGCGATACGCCACCGCACAGCCAGCACCTCCGCAATGAAACGGCCACGGCCACGCCACGCGCGCGGCCATGGCGAAAGCCGCGCGCAAGCTACCGTGCCGTCACGGCGCGAGGGGAGTCAAGCTGGGGGAGGTAAACGACCTGGGAATACAGGCGAAGGCGGGAAGCTGATATTGATTTTTTGACAAGCGACCAAACAAAGTCGATTGAAAAATCAAAATAAACTCATGCTGGCATTATATCACAGCACCGGCATTGTTGATTTTATGCAAATGACCGAATATTGCGGAGGCAAATTTCACGGCATTTTCAATGCAAATGAAATTTTGAGCAACTCAATAACCTAATGCAAAACACTTATTGCCTGCTTTTGCGGAGGTTTGAACTGCGATGACTGCATCACCCTCCCAGTGCACTGCAGTCCATCATTTCGCTTTTGTCTCGACAAATTCAGAAACGCCTCTGATAAACATACTTTCCTTCGTTTGCGCTCCAATTTTTCTTGAAATCTCCCGATAAAGATCTTTTCTATTGCCGCTGTACTTATGACGGGCATTTTTCCCTCTGGATTTTACAAGCCCTGCAATTTTTCCGGATGCAATAGCCTTATCTACAGCTATTTTAATATTCTCAAGATTACGCCTCCCGACAATATCAACAACACTTTTCTTTTTGTTATTCTTTACTAGCGGCCTGGAGATTAATGGCTCAATCAATTCAATTTGACTTTCAATCTCCTCTTTTGATGGAAATCCACTCAACAGGAACACATCAATAGGGATTGATTTACTGCCAATAGTCTTATTGCCGTCAGAAAGCAAAACCTCAAAATACCTAGCACCACTCAGCCTCCTCCACGAGGTGTAATGCTCAATAAAGTAGCCTTTATTCAGCACACCACGCAGAACGAGGCAAAACCAGATTCTGTACCAAAATATTTTATGAAGACTTGTTTTCAAATTAATTGATGGCACTTCATTGGCCAGGATTTTCTGAACGTTTCTTCTTGCTTCAAGATCCTCCCTTGATTCCCTTGCAGTGGATTTTGATGCAATCTTATGCATCGCAAATACCTCATTTAAACCATTAGGAATTTTTTTCTTTTGCGGCTTAACTTCGTGATCGGCAGAAATAGTGCTGGGCTTTTCATGCTTTAAGATCAATTGAATGAAAAACTCATACATCCAATCTGTCCTCAAGTTGGATGCTGGCTCTAATAGTCTCATATTCATGGTGATTAATTGGTTGGTTGATTAGATTTGCAGGAGCTGCGCTTTTACCCATCTATTCGATCGCCGCCACAGGCATCGCTTCATTCAGAAAAAACTCCCCAAGCGAGTGACGTCGCTCTGCACGAGTCGCTAGTTCTGGCGGCGTCAGCGGCACCTCCTTCTCCATTTTTCTTGTACTCCAGCACGGCACGGTTGCCCACTTTTCCACCTGGGCAGCTTTGTGCACTCACCCTCATTGCTCCACTTTCCACTCCGACATTTTAGAGCGAATTTCTACTATTTCCACTTTCCACTCGAGTGCGTGTGCTACGTCGCGCACTGTCAGATCAATCGTTGCTCGGCGCACAGCGAATAGGCCGCAAAGCAAGCATTGGTGCGGGTTTGCAGGGATCTGAACAACATCCTGAAAAAAAACTGTGAACACCGATGGCTGGACACAGCGCACGTCGCGCTGTTGTTCGTAGCACATACCTGGAGTAGATCCATGAATGAAAAGCTGCAAGCCGTCACGCTCAACAACGACAAGGTGGCGCGCAAGCGCAAAGAAGCGCGTCTCACCCTCCCCGATCCCTTGCGCAACTTCAACGACCTTCCCGATGAGGCCTATGTCCGCCTGCCCGTGGTACTGATGCTGCTGGGGGTATCCCGCGCGACCGTCTGGCGTTTGTGCAAATCTGGCACTTTACCTGCTCCTAAAAAGCTGGGTAGCCAAATTTCGGTCTGGAATGTGGGCGCGTTGCGCAATGTTCTGAATTCAGGTTCGCTTTGGACGCCATCTGCGTCGGCATAAATCCACGCTTTATCAAGCGCGCCTCCCATCAAAAAAATCCCTATTAGTGCCAAAAAACCGCTAGAAATTGGCACTTTTTGGGTGGATTGATGGAGTCGGCGCGCAGCTCGAATGTACTGTTTTGTAGTAATTGATTGGCTATGACCAAGCAATAGTTGAACAGCCAAACCTAACCAATCCTGTAAACCAATCAAGTGGCCAAATGGCAAAGCAATGAAGTGTCAAGCATATGAGTAGCGCAACACTGCACTGGTCATCACGGACACGCCCATGAAAAGCCAACTGGTCACGCGTCAACACTTAAGAAAGAATTTTATGTCCGATTCACAAAAACTGATCATCCGCCTTCCAAAAGTTCTTCCGGAGCATGGACCCATCCTTTTTCCCGCAAAGCACTTAATCGTCATTGATGAGAGGAGTGTTCTGACCATAAAACCCGTGGATGGCCATATTTGTGGACTGACCACTGCCAACAACAAGATTTCAGCGATTACCAATGCGGCGCATGAGGTGTGTGCCTATGGTTTTTCGCAAAATCACCCAGCAGCTCTGGTTGGGAGTAATGTGATTGTTCACAACCTCGTACATTATTCTGTGCCTACCTGTGTCTATATGCTGCAACGCTTATTGATTAAGAAGGGGGTAAGCCCGAGCTATGTGAACACCATCGGGGTGGAGCACTGTAGCTTTCAGGAGATCACGCTAACCTTCTGTTTGCAGTATGAGTCTGCGACACAGGCTAGAACTCTTCTGAAGCGGCTCAAGCGCTACGCAGGCATTGTTTTGAAGTCGCCGCGCAGCCAATCCGAAAAGGCATCGAAGAAGGTCGGCTTTGCAGGCTCCGGAGATAGTGAGTCGTGGTATATCAATAAGACGGATCATCGCTCAACGCGGTTCTATATCAAGGATAGAAATCAGGCTGGGACATATTCTTCTTTCGAGTCCCCTGAGGTGGCGAAGAAAATCTATACGTTGGGACAGAAGCTGCTCCGTATTGAGATCACGCTGAACTCCCACTACCTGATTTCCAACGGGCTCGATGACCCTCAGGCATGGCGGGGTGCCAAGGGGAAAGCAATCTGCGAACGTGAGTTCAACTGGCTGCGCCAGTTGTTGAAGGTGGACGTGGACTATCGGGTCAACAAGCCTCAAAAGCGCCATATGGAGGGGTTGGGTGAGCGCGAACAGTCAGTGCTCGACTGGTATCTGAAGGGCAAGCCGGTGAATCGGCACTCGAAGCTCCAGTCAGGCGAGTGGAAGAAGTCGCCGATCAAGCGCCGCATTCAGGAGCGCCTTCGCATCGACATTGACATTCCTTGGAAGGAGCACTGCCGCATGGCGATCCCTGGGCTCAGCGGGTTGTTGTCGCTCGATCGGCTGGTTGTGCCCCCAGCGGAGTTGCGTGATCACTGCCATGTGTTGTCGACGGTCAAGCGCAAGAATCGTGAGCTGAAAGAACTGGCGAAGGCGGAGATCGCTGCGGCCGAAGCAAAGCTTGCGATGCAAGCACGCGCCAAGGGCAAGCGTGGCGTTGCCTCTCGCGCTGCGGCACCTGCAGATTCGTCTGTGCTGCAGGTGCTTCTTGCAGCGCTGCGGGAGAAGGGGGTGGAACTGTGTTTTTCCACGGGCGCGGACGACGGGACGACGGCCGATATCTCTGATTTGATGGGGTAGTGTTTGCAGCCCTGTGGCTCGGTTTTTTTCCGAGCCACAGGGCTCAGGCTTCGAACTCAACACGCTTGCTCATTGCTGCCGAACTGGCCACCGGTGCCGCTTAAGGCTGATCTGAGTCATTCACGGCTCATTGCCTGAGCAGCCGCAACTTCCAACACCAGCCGTTGAGCGCCGCCTGCCCTGAACGGCCGCTTCATCCTCGGAACCGGTCGGTCGATTGCACGGTTCGCCAGCATGCTGGCATGAGAGACTGCTTTTGCGTGCAGCGACTGGCTCGCGTTGACCCTGAACAGTCGTTAGGCGGGTAATTCAGCATTATCCTAAGAGTCATGCCTAGCCTCACCTTGACCGAGCTTCTCGAGTGCCAACAGACGGGCACAGCCCTGCCTGACGATAGCTGTGCAGCCGATCATGCATTGCTAGCTGGCAACTACGAAGAGGCTATCCAGCTTTATCGTGAAGCAGCGGACGTGTCTGAAGAAACACGCGCCAAGCAAGGGTTCAGTGCAGCGATGGTCGGTGACGATACAAGCGCTGAAGAATTTCTGACGACCAAAAATGTCGGCACCCATCCTTTGGCCCTGGCAATCCTTGCTTCGGTGCTTGGGGGGCCGAAAGGCGGTCGCATCGATAGCTTCTTTTCTACGGAAAAAGAAGAGGCGTTGAAGCATCGCAGCGACACAGTTTCAATGTTGCTTGATAGCGCGCTGGCTGTTGACCGACCACATAGCTTTGTTTTTGTGGTCGCGTGTGATTTGCGTGGTACTTACAGTGAAGCTGGCAGAACTTTGATTGCGCGCGCTCGGTCCCTCTATCCTGGATGGGCATGGGCTCAGGGGCTTTATGCAACTTCAGAGCGTGGGAAGGGCAACTTCTCTCCAGAAACACTCGGCGATTTGATGCGCGTGCTGCCTTCTGCACACCATGCTGAGGTGTTCCGAGAGGCCTATGTCTATGCGATGACATTGGGGCAATGGGGCGACGCCGAGCAAGTGGTCGAGCGGTTGGAAGCGTTGACGCGAAAAGACCCACCGAGCAGGCGAGCAGCGGCTGCTCTCGCCGAGATGCGCGCGATGGTGGCATTGCATCGCGCACGCGCTGGCGATCCCGAAGCATACGAAGATATTTTGGCGATGCTGGCGCCTTCTGCGGGTACTTACTCATGGGCAGAGGGCGAGCCCTATCCGCTGAACGTTCCGCGATTTCTATTGGATGTCGCCTTGGAATTGCACAACGAGGTCAATGTGCGAGATGCTGCGCGGGCAATAGTTGAGCGTGCATGGACTGCCAAAGACCTGCCTAGCAGGGGGTTGGACGACTGGTCGCCTGAGTTGAACTCGCCAAGTCTGATTGGGGTGCTCACTTTTAGCCACTTTGGATTTGCGTGTATGGAGTCTTGGCAGAGCGTCTTGCCATTGCTTGACGAGTATCTAGCCACACGCTGGCGCTTGCTGATGGCGGCCGACGCTGTCCTCACAGAGCGCGCCGGGGAATCGGAACTCTACATTGTTCGAGGAGCTGATTTAGCCCATGCTCCGTTCTGGGCATGGCGTGCTGCATTCGAAGCGTTTACTGCGGATCCTGCTGATTTTCTACGTGCAGGTGAAATGCTTGCCAAGATCGGGGAGAGTGACGCTGGATTGGCCACCCTGAACGATGAGAAGTCTTTTTTCCCCTCCAACTTTTCTGTGGACTCCTATGACTCCGGACAGGTAGTAGAAATATTCGAGGGGGCTCTTACTTGGCTTCTGCGCACGCCAGAGGCGATAGGCCTCGGGTTGTTGCGTGGTTGGGCACAGATTGGCATCGACAACGGTGGTGCGAAGGTAGTTGCTCGGATCGCACAATTGTCAATATCCCGAGGAGACTCGGAGATCGCTTCCGATTTCCTGGCATTAGCGCAGGAACAGATTGAGGAAGAAGTGAGAGAGGTGGAAAGTGCCCTCACGCCGCAAGCCGCGCTGGAGCGTTGGCTTACAAGATATCCAACTCCAGAGCAAACGCGGGTGCATCCAGAGGAGCTAACGCTTCTTGAGGCAGCTACTTTGATTGCATTATTCCGTGCCAGTCCTCTTGATCACGTCCGATGGACGCTCGCACCTCTCCAGGATTCACAGCGGAAATTTGAACCTACCAAAAAATTCATCAAAGTGCTGTTCGACTTAATGCAGAAGGGGGTGATTGCTGCTGACAATTCAACGCCACAAGGAGTAATCTGGGTCGAAGATGGCAAGCTAGTTGCCTATCTTGATCAGGTAGTTTGGCGCGTTTCAACCCACACCTTGGAGTTAAACAGAGGGATACGTGATCTTGCTCTGCGCGATTGGCCAGAGACGTGGCGCAGTCATGCTCCAATATTGGCTCGTGATCTTGGCGTAGAGGAAATGGTGATTTATCAAAAGCACCTTCTGGAAGAGAGAGGCCTTCCTACTCCCGATGACGATGCAGCGCGCGAAATCTACCGGGTGCAACTTGAGCGGCTAGCAATTGCGCAGTGTTACTACCTAGCCCATAAATCCATGCGTGAAACTCTTGATTACCAAGCACGTTATCGCCCAGGGCATAAGCAGCTTCAGGCGCGCATGCTAAATCTACTACGCGGCAACGGAGAAAAGGCAGTTGAGAAAAACTGGGACACCCGGTATCAAAGGATACGTGATATTCCTGCTTCCCTTCTGCATGAAGCCCTGCACGATGTGCTAACCCGTTGGGGTACACGGGCTTTCGATGAGCCCGTAATGTCTTTAGCGTTAGATGATCACGAAACCCTATCCACCCGTCATTGAGCGACTCTCTTGACGAGTACATCAACGTCTGTTTCTGGCCGGAAGCTTGGAACAGGGTCAAACAGGTCCAGGAGTGACAGGCCTCTGGCGCCCTTCCAGCAGCCACAACGCTGAGCGCGCGCGTGTCATCGCCACATACAACATGTTGCGCTCCCTATAGGCTTCGTCATGCGACGCCGGAGCAGGAAACCGGCCCCGCTCCACAAATGGCACCGCCACAAACGTAAATTCCCGGCCCTTGCTCGCTTCAATGCTCATGAAGCGCAGGCTCACCGCCTCATCACGCTCGTGCATAGCGATGCTGGCCGTCGCCATCAATGTGAGGCGGCCGAGGAATTCGCTGGCTGGCATTCCCTTGGCCAGAATTGCCAGCCGCTCCAGGCTGGAGAGGCATGCTTTTTTTTCCTTGCCGTTGATCGGTGCATCGTTGAAGATCCGCAGCACCTGGGGATGGCGACAAAACTCCCCCGCGTCGCCCAAGACCTCAGGGGACAGCGCCATGGCAGTCGCGCAACCGTCCTTGAGTTCCGGTGCACCAGGGTCGAAGGATCCATGGGTGATGTACCGGCGCATCCTCACTGCATTCCCAAAAAGAGTGCCGGCCATCTTGTGGGTTTCGTTAGCTCCCGCAAGGCCGGCCCACCCGGTTTCATCAAACCGTCCGCTTGCCAGGACGTCGACGTTGATCGCATCTGCCTGCTTGCTCCGATAACCGAAGTGCTGCAGTCCCTGTACTGTGGCGTTCAGGATCCCCGGGGTCAGGCAGCGGTCCGCATTGCTGCCTTGCAGCGCCCACATGAGGGACAGAACCAGGGCAACCTCTCGGCGCAGATAGAAGGGACTCAGGCCTTGGCAGCCGTAGTGCACACCTTCGTGCCCGAAGATCCATTCGAGCAATATGCTGTCCTGCGGATTGCGCAGGATGATGTTCAGGGAACTGTGTTTGCTCTTCTCCCCGTGCAGGGCACCCCAGCCATCGACGATCTGGGCATGCAGTTCAACCAGTTGCTGTGCGCAATGCGCATCCGTGTCGTAGGTCAGATGCTGGAAGAGGTCCGAACTTTCTGGCATTGCCGCAAAGTGCACTCCGAACAAGGGGTTGAGCGCGTCACAGATCTCTGCGCCAAAACGGCGTGTCGTGTTGATTTGGAGGATTTGGGTGTCTTCGGGCAAACACGCTCTAATGCGTTGCATGGCCTCGCCAAAAACAGAGAACGCCCCTTCCTCGATGTGCTGGTTGAAGTCCCCCGCCCCCACGAACACGCCGTTGTTACTCTGCACGAGCTTGCGCAGAATCGTCAATGCTCCTTCATCCAGATCGTGAAGCTCGTCGAACAACACTGCGCCATAGCGCCCTTGAAAGCCGTCGAAGGGCTGACCCCAATCCAGACAATTCAGCTGACGGCTTAGTTCAAAGGTACAGTCGCCGTCGGCATAGAACTGCGGCTCGTGGCTCATGCCCACACGCATGCGCTCGTAGTGCCTGACAAGCCTGTACAGGCCATAGTCGAGATTCTTTTCGGCACAGAAATCCCGCAGTCCCATATCGGATTCGTCCAGTTGCTTGTCCAGCAGCCTTTTCTTGGCCAATGCCTCAAAGGCCAGAAAGGCATCGATGTCGACATCACGTTCCAGCATTACGCCCATACCGTTGTCCGGGCTGCGCGCAAGTTCTTGCCGCAGCGCCTGCTGGGCCTGCAGGATCAGGAAGCGGCGTCGGACGGGGTCGTCCATCTTGTGGATCGGATCCCCCTGCTCCCGAAGCACGCCTTCGCTGAACTGCTCGACAGTCAGGATCTCAAGACTGGGTGGCACAGACCCGTTCAGTTTGTGAAGCCGATCGCGAATAGCTGTTACTCCGGCCCGGGAATACGCCAGCACAAGAATCCGGACCCCACGGTGAGTGTTAGCCAACAGGTTGCAGGCCTTCATGCATAGTGCCGTTGTCTTGCCAGTTCCCGCCAAGGCGTCAATAAGGATGGCGTTGGACTTTGACTGAAGAACCTGCTGCTGCTCTAAGGTTGGTCTGAACCGGTGCGTTGTCCGGACTTCTGACTGGGAAGATGTCATGAAGAGTGAGGCGGAGGGTTGGGTGAGGCCGCATTGTCCCGGACTTATTGCATCGCTGTCTGACCGTGTCAGCCTGTGAGTGGTCTGTCGCCGGACGGCAGACTTGATGGGACTGCGCGACACAAACCTGAGGTACCCATCAGCGGTCGTTCGTGTCGGCCAGCAATCGACCCTGAGCCGCCATCCAGTTAGAAGCTCCAAAGCCGTCATTCAGCCAGGCCGCAAGTGCAAGGCCAAGGAGTCCAACGGGCTGGCGGTTCCTGCGGCAGCGACTTTCAGGACATGGGTATAGATCATCGTCGTACTCACGTCCGAGTGCCCCAGCAACTCCTGCACCGTGCGAATGTCGGTGCCCGACTGCAACAAGTGCGTGGCGAAGCTGTGGCGCAAGGTGTGCACAGAAACGGGTTTGCAAATGCCCGCCTGTGCCACGGCCTTCTTCAGGGCGCGCTGTAATCGCTCCTCATAGAGGTGATGGCGTTGCCATACACCTGTGCGCGGGTCCACCGACAGGGATGAAGCGGGGAACATCCAGAACCATCCCCAACGTTGTCCCACGCCGGGGTATTTGGTCTCCAGTGCATGCGGAACGTCCACGCCACCGCGCTGCGCCTGCCGGTCTTGCTCCCACAGCGCGCGCGCAGCGAGCACCTGTTGGCGCAGCTCGGCTGCCAGGCTGCGCGGCAGCATCACAACCCGATCCTTGTCGCCCTTGGCCTGGCGTACCACGACCACCCCACGATCAAAATCCACGTCCTTGACCCGCAAGCGCAGGCCTTCCATCAGACGCATGCCGGTGCCATACAGCAGGCGGGCCAGCAAGGCCATATCGGCCGGCAACGCCGATAGCAGAGCCGCCACCTCGGCCACCGTCAAAACCGAGGGAATGCGCTTGGGCGTGCGCGGGCGCTGCACGCCATCGAGCCATGGCAGGTCCATGCCCAACACCTCGCGGTAGAGGAATAGCAGTGCGCTCAACGCCTGGTTGTGCGTGGCAGCCGCCACCCGCCGCTCGTTAGCCAACATGGCTAGAAAACCTTCGATTTCCAGCTGCCCCATGTCTCGTGGATGCCGCAAGCCGTGCCATTTCACGAACATGCGTACCCACTGCACGTAGGCCTGCTCGGTGCGCAGGCTATAGTGTTTGTAACGAATTCGCTCACGGACCTGGTTCAGCAACCGTGTGGCGCGCAACACAGGAGGGGAGGCGGGTTTCATGGCTGAATTTAGTGCTGTATTTTCATACAGCATACGCGCCGTCGAGCTAGGCTACAAGCCCCTTTCCGCGTTTTTTTCGTGCCAATTTAGACCGCAAGCACCAGATATGGCCTGCGGCTTGGTGCGGTCTACATTACGTTAGGCGCCAAACCTCACACATCAAGCGAGCACTTAATGTCATTCGTAGTCCCGAGCCTGACCGCCAAATCATTTACTTGTCCGCATTGCGGTGTGCTTGCTCGTCAGTACAAGTGGGGGCATCAGCTCGACAAGCCCAGTCAGGCCCTCTATCCAGAGCCCAACATCGCCGCAGCCCCGCTCAAAATATGTGCCTGCGAAAACTGCGGTAAGAATTGCCTTTGGGTCGGTGACGACTACGTCTATCCAGACCGTAGCAATGCCCCACGCCCAAATCCCGATATGCCAGCCGAAGTACAGGCAGACTATCAAGAGGCCGCGCGCATTTACAACCAGTCGCCCCGAGGAGCTGCTGCTCTACTGCGGCTGTCTATCCAAAAGCTCATGGTGCATCTTGGTCAGCCCGGCAAGAACATCAACGAAGACATCGCGTCGCTTGTTGCATCAGGCCTACCGGTGCAAATCCAACAAGCACTTGACGTTGTTCGCGTAACCGGAAACAACGCCGTACACCCAGGCAAACTGGACGCAAATGACTCGCATATTGCAGAGCAGCTTTTCCCACTGGTGAACGTAATTGTGGAGTACCGTATATCACTCCCTGCCCGCATTCAAGAGATGTATGACGCTCTGCCGGATGGTGCGAAGAGTGCAATCCAAAAGCGAGATGGCAGCTCGTGAATGACGCCTAACCCTTCCTTCAAGCGGACCCGTTTCGGCCGGCTTCGCCGTCCTGTACGGTCCGCTTAAGTCAAACGTTAGACGGGAAAAACAAACTGGACAACTGAGCAATGGATCTAAACAAAATTACTAATCCCGTCCTTTACTCGACAATGACGGAAATTGCCTTCAACATTAACTCGCAATTTTATGGCGGAAGGCATTATCTATGGTGCACACCATACTTTGGCTCCAATTATCAATCGCCGCATTTCACAGTCCCCCCAAGCTCATCTCCTCTGGAAATCTACAGCACCTTGAAGAATGAAATTCTTGGCTCAGATCGTCACGCGCAGAAGATCCCCCTTAATCGCCTGGGAATAAGGAAAGGGGCGGAAGCCATGAAGGCCAGAGGGCTCATCACGGAAGAAGATTTGCAAGACATCGTTCAGATTAGCGATCTGGCACAACCTCAACAGTTCCGCCCACTGCTGTGTGTTATTCCGAGACAAAATGCCATCGCGTCCTATAAGAAAGTGGAGGTCAAGGATAAAGCGAACCCCTTATCTTATGAATGCATAGTTAGCGATCTGCCCCAATCTGCATTCGACATTATTCGAATCGACTAGCAATGAATATCATCGAAAAATATCTTTCAGATCTTTCGCCCACCAAAGTTAGATCAGTCTGCTACTACTTGTCTCGAAAATTAAAACAAGCAAAGATACTTAAGGACTACACTAAAGATCCTTTCATCGAAGCGGATTCCAGCCTCCCCGACGATGAAGTCATGGCCAAAACCAAAGAGCTACTATTTGCCATAGAAGCAGCTGAAAGCATGACCGCCGACAAATTTGATGATGCAACCTATTCAAAGTGGATGAGAACCATATTTGAATTTGAAAGAGGTCTTGGTCTTGGTGCTAATTCGACGCCAACAGCACGCGTCCAGGATTTTTTAAACCGTGGCGTCTAACAGAGCATTCGAGCGGACGGTTACGCCCAACGCTCAACTGAAGCGTTAAAGGGATTGGAAAGTGACCATTCGAGCCGCATCCGAGTCGGAATTCGCAATCATCACCGACGTCTGGGAAGCTTCCGTCAGGGATACTCACGACTTCCTGTCAGAGGTTGATCTTCGTGAGCTTCGTCCGCAGATTCTCAATGATTGGCTTCCTGCGGTAAATGTCATGGTCTTTACAGACAAAGATGAGGAAATTATCGGCTTCAGCGGGAGTGCTGATGAAAAGCTTGAAATGCTCTTCGTTGCCCCGTCCTCGCGAGGCTACGGAGTGGGGAAATCATTGCTGAACCACGCCATATCAGAGAAATCTGTTCGAATGGTCGATGTCAATGAACAGAATCGTCAAGCAATAGCTTTCTATCAGCATTTTGGTTTTGAGGTATTCGACAGGTCTCCTATGGATGGTCAGGGCAAGCCTTACCCACTTTTGCACATGAGGCTAAATCCCTCTAACAATTCATTCAAGCCGACGTCGCTTCGCGGCGCGGCTTAATTCGGGCGTTGAATGTCTGCTTCTTGATTCCATCAGCGACGGCTCATGGCCGAAGCCGGGCCTAGCTACTTGTGAGCGCAGGATCGCAAAGCTGACCTTCGGGGCTGCGCCTTGGGCGTCCGGTTTAGGACAGGCAGTCAACGGGTGCGGGCCGTCGTCAGTCGGCCAGAAGCAGAAGTTCTGCCTGATTGAATTTACTGTCTGGTCAAGGCTGGAAGCAGACATGTTCAGGCGCTGTGCAGCGTTTTTGCGGGTAGCAATCCCATTCGGCCACAGCCCATGGTGCCACTTGCTCTGAAAAGTCAGTAGGCCACGGCTCAGCGGTAGGGCAAAGCTCGTGGGTCCGAGCGCCTGCTAAGACTCTTCTTGTCAGTACGCATGCTAGATTTCCCGGGTAACGATAGAGTGAAGAAGAATGTAATGAAACGCGTAGCAAGACAGTCAACTAGGCTTGGCGCATTAGATTTGGCTGCGGATATTGGGCAGGAGTTCAATCTTCCACTGAACCGCATTGGCGAGGTGTTTTCCTTTGACGAAGCCACAAAGCTTGGAATTGAGGATATGCGTCTTCTGATAGGCCGCCGGGCAGAGAAGATGTTCGAGTACATGGTGGCTTCGTTGGGGCAGGCAGAGCTGATTGCTCCAGAAGATACAGCGGCCACACTCTATGACGGGGCCGATGTCCAAGCCCCCGACTACTTCGTAGCGCTAAAAACCGGTGAGCGCTACTTCGTGGAAGTCAAGCACGCGCGTACGAAGACCTTCAATGAACCAGTGACGTTCAGCAAGAATTACTTGGCAAGGCTCAAGCGCTATGCCTATCTCAAGGGCCACTCACTCACGATTGCCGTTTATTGGCAGTCGTTTGGGCAATGGACCATAAACAAGGTAGAAGACTTCGAGACACCAAAAGGTACGATAAATCTACGGTTTCTAGATGCCCTGCAGCGAAACATTGCCGGAGCCTTTGGCGACCGAATGATTGGCGTAGTTCCCCCGCTCGTTTGCCGCATACATGCAAAGCCAGAATGCCCAAGTGCAATCAACGAGGACGGTGTTGCCAACTTCATTATCGGTGCTCTCTCGTTCTATTCTGAGGGAAGGGAGATACTCTGTGACTTAGAGCAGCAAGTGGCGTTCTACCTAATATTTCACTCAACTTGGGAAGAACACGGCCCCGTTGCGAAGATGGACGGCGACAGGGTGGATTTCATAGAATTTTTTGCACAGCCGCCCGAACGCAATGAGGCACAGGAGTTCGAGATGATTGGATCGACCGCTGGCATGGTCTCCAGGCATTTTGAATGGCTTACGACGGCGGACGCACGCATTGTTCGCCTCACCCCTCAACTTACGCCAAGCGAGATGGCGCCCGCCTTTGACGATTCCTATAGAGGAGAGATTCTCCGCATGTGGCTTTTCCATATAGAGCCGAACTACGAGCCCCTCATTCGCAAAGTGGGTCGAGGCCCGGAGTAGGCTTCCAACAACCCTATTCAGCGTTGGTCGCTGATGGCATGAGTGACTGCAACTGCTGCACTGCCGTTTCTCACGGGGCTTACATTTGAGGTTAGCTGTGCATCCAGCGGCGGCGCGTTAGGCTCTGGAGAGGGTAACAATAGGGCTGCCCACCACAACATGGGAGGCCTCGGGAACCAGTACGCTCGGCCGCTGCAGGCGCGGGGTCAGCAAGGATTTCAGACCGCCAGGGACTGACGGCAGCAACAAGGGGATGACCGCGATATCGGTGACTTACGTACCCACCGCGTGTGAGCAATCCAAGTCTCCTATCTGCAGGAGAGTGTGCCAGGCAAGTGTAAGGGCGAAAAGATAATTTTGTTCCGTGCCTACTGTTTGCATTAGCTTTTATTTATAAGTGTAAGTAGAGGGATGATAATGAGCCGATTCGATGAATTGAAGAAGCTTCGCCTTGAGCAAGAAAGGCAATACATCAACCAAGATTTCGTTGAAGGACTTGCTTTCAGTCTGCTCACAAGCCTTGTAGCGCGCGCTAACTTGGAGATATTCGACCCGCGCGGTGGAGAACTTTCGTTGTCCCTCGAGTACGGGCCGCCGAATGCTGGAGTAGCGGTGAGTGCCGCAGCACCATTCAAACCACGCATCACTTTCAGGAGGTCGCTCATCTGGGACATCTATGTGGACGCGCTCGTTTTCCCTCTGGTGTGTAGACGAATCGCCCAAGACACAGATGTGCTAAAGCAACTTCATGAAGACGAGCACTTCCGTGTATGCCGCACGCGATTCGACGATGCGGTGCCGGTGCTAGGTGAATCCGATGTCTGTGAAATTTTCAGGCCGGCTTGCGAAGCGCTTATCCGTGATATTGAGGCATCGAGGCAGGATGAGAAGCCGCCACTTCCGCATGAAGTTAGGTGCCGATTCGTACTTTTCGAGCTGATGCTTGCGTGGACTTTCTTTCATGAACTCGGCCATGCGATTCAGGGGCACTACTTAATGCATGACCAATCGACGGCGGTAGGCGCCGAATGGGTTCATCTTGAGATGGAGGAGCCGCCTGCGGAAGAAGCGGCTGCGGCTGCAGTCGAATCCAGCGTACCTTCGAAGGCACCAGACCTTGTTTCACAGGCTAGAGAGCTGATGGCAGACGCAGAAGCGACATCCCTAACGCTCGACTATCTTGGTGTTCAAGGAAGAATGAAAGCTTCAACAGGCTATCTGCTAACTTGCGCTATCGGCTGTCTCCTTCAGCGCTTCTACCTCCATTACCCGGAGTCGTTAGAGATTTCACCAGACCGTCACCCCCATCCTGTCGTGCGTGACGAATCCACCCAACTCCTATCAAATCATTGGACCACCGACTTTCTTATAGTGCGTAAACAATGCTCTACAAGGGAAGAGGCAAGAATGTTGCTTGCCTACTTAAATGTCAGAGCATTAGTGATGACAGGGATTTTTCGCTCCCATCGTATTGAGAATTTAGATGACAGCAGGGAGCTGCCCTCCTACATGCAACTGTTGTGCGATGGAAAGCAAGGGCTCATTGCATACTTCCAAGCACTTATGCCTCACCTTGAGCATCAGGTCCCAAAAGCGGTGGTAAATCACCTAGTCGAGGTGAACTGGCTCGAGTACTGGTTCGAACGCGTCAAATACGGCTTCGCTGTGAAAGGTCCTCTATCCCAAAAACCGTAGACCGAGCCTCTAAATTCCCAAAGTTCGGGCTTGCCTCATTCCCTCGCGGTCGGCTTGGGGCGATCAACCACCAGAGACTGCTTTGGGTCGATTGCTGCCGGAATACTAGCCGACAGCGAACATCAGCACTCAGCCTAAAGCCGCCCTCAACCTCAAGCACGATTCGCTCCATACGGTTTCCGTCGGTGCGTTGATCGCGAGCAAATGGTTCAGTTGATCAACCCTGTCGGTACACGCAGGTGGCCAGCAGGAGGCGGCGGCCTCGATGCACCCCATCGTCGGACGTCGTGGCCGTGAATGCGTCCACCTATTCTGCAACAGCTTCGACACGGTCTTCGCGCCAGGTCAGCGCTGGATAGGCTTCGGGCTGGCGGCGCGCATTCGCCGCGATCTCGTCCGGGGGCACGCCATCCTGGCCGAGAAAACCATGCGAATGGCTGGCGAAGCGGTTGCGCCGCTCGCCGGCATCGATCACCAGTACGAACCTGCGTGCCCGCACCAGTTTGCCAGCTGGCGGGGCGGATCATCACCCGATCCGAGTCTGGGACGTCTACGGCCAGGATGTTCACCAGGGTTTCCAGCGGTGCCGGGGGGCTTGTGGCATGGTGCCGAGCGGGTGCGCTGGCGGCAACGCTATGGGGGTGCCGGTTTTAGGGAAGCGCCGGCGCACTTCGCGTTCCAGTTCGTGGGCCATGCCGCGTGCGTCTTTCTCACCGCGCAGTGCCCGCAGTCGCCATTCACGGGCCAGGGCCATCAGTTCATCGTCTTGTAGAGCTCGTATGTCCATGTACGGCCATTGTGCCGATGGCTGGACGGGTAGAAGCCGACGGGGACTTCATCGCCGTCATGTGGGCATCCCCGGCCACCAGGGAGGTGGCCGGTCGCGCTGTCGCGCCTCGCTGCGCGAGTTTCGCCCCTGCCGGGCTCCATCGTCCCCTCCCTCCGCTCGGCTGACGCGTGCGGCCCGGCTTCCAGCCTCGGGCTTGAGCGCTTTGCTTGCCGTGCGATTGACGTGTTGGGAGGGCCGTTGCCTTGTCCAGCCATCTTCCCTGACGCCATCTCCTTCACCGCGACTGTAGCCCGCGCCCACACGCCGTCAAGGTGCGCAGGGCCGTGTCCCAGGCTTGACGCCTGCGGGGCGGGACCAACCTGGCGCTGGTTGCGCATGAGCGCAGTTCGGTTGTACCTGCCCGGCGACAATGCGGGTTTAGCATCGACCAGCAACAGAAGCTGATCACCCACATTGCGATTTACCGGAATGGACATTCCCCGAATATTCAACATCACCGAGAGCGCGCACCGCATCCACAACCCGATCACACCGGACAAGCTCGCCACGCTCGGGGCCGCGCTGCGCCTGGCCCCGGGGGCCCGGATACTTGATCTCGGCAGTGGTTCGGGCGAGATGCTGTGTACCTGGGCGCGCGACCACGGCGTCACTGGCACCGGCATCGACATGAGTCCGCTGTTCACCGAACAGGCGCAACACCGTGCAAAAGAACTCGGCGTCGCCGACCGGGTCGAGTTCATCCACGGCGATGCCGCCGGCCATGTGGCCGGCCAGAAGGTGGATGTGGCGGCCTGCGTCGGCGCCACGTGGATCGGCGGCGGCGTCGCCGGCACCATCGAGTTGCTGGCCCGCAGCCTGCGACCTGGGGGAATCATCCTCGTCGGCGAGCCCTATTGGCGGCAGTTGCCACCCACGGACGACATTGCCAAGGGCTGTCTTGCCACGGCGACCGCGGATTTTCTTGTGCTGCCCGAACTGCTCGCGTCGTTCGCCCGCCTGGGCTACGACGTGGTGGAGATGGTGCTGGCCGATCAGGACGGCTGGGACAGGTACGAGGCGGCCAAATGGCTGACCATGCGCCGCTGGCTGGCGGCGAACCCGGACGACCGCTTCGCGCAGGAGGTTCGCACCCAGCTGGCATCGGAGCCCGTGCGCTACGCCACCTACACGCGCGAATACCTGGGCTGGGGGGTGTTCGCGCTGATGGCTCGCTGATGCGGTGCCCGGCGCGCCCATTCAATCGAACACGATTTGGCAGCAGCTTCAGGAGGCTTGGACATGGCGGTGCCACAAAGCAAGGCGGAACTGCTGGACGCGGTACGCTCCAGCTACCAGAGACTATTGGCCGATCTGGCCAGCGTGCCCCCGGGGCGTGCCCATGAGGCCACGCTGGAAGGCCACGCCCAGGGCACGCAGATGAGTGTCTCCGACCTGGTCGCCTATCTGATCGGCTGGAACCTGCTCGTGCTCAAGTGGTGCGATGCGAGGGCCAAGGGGCAGCCGGCCGATTTCCCCGAGACGGGTTTCAAGTGGAACGAGTTGGGGCGCCTGGCGCAGAAGTTCTACGCGGACCATGCGGATCAGGACTATCCAGCCCTGCTGCTGCAGTTCGCGCAGGTGCATGCCCGTATCGTGGCGCTGGTGGAGGCCAGCGACGATGCCGCACTGTACGGCGTACCCTGGTACGGAAAGTACACACAGGGGCGGATGATCCAGTTCAACACTTCCTCTCCGTACACCAATGCACGTGGCCGGCTGCGCAAGTGGAAGAAGGCCCACGGTATTGCCTGAGAGGAATAGCGGCGCACAACGGCAGCCCACGTGGTGGGGCGCAGTGCTGCTTTTGCGGATCGCATAGCTGTCGGGGCGGCTCCCCGACCAAGTGCCGTGTCAAACTGTCCTCCAATCTCTACTTCTGACTGGTTCAGGAATTCGAGGGGACTTCAAGCCCGGTATGGCATGCCCGATGGCATGCCGAATGCAGGAGAAAACAAAAAACCCCAAGCGAATCAATCACTTGGGGTTCTTGTCTGGCGGAGGCGGTGAGATTCGAACTCACGAACGGTTGCCCGTTGCCGGTTTTCAAGACCGGTGCAATCGACCACTCTGCCACACCTCCTGCAACTGTTCCCAAGGCCGTTGGTTCAGCCATTGAACAACCCGGCATTTTACGATGCGTGTGAGCACTACATGCCAAGGGAACGCAGAAGCTCTTCCGTCTCACTGTTGCCCGTGGCGCTTGGCGCGCTGGGAGGCGCTTCATGGTTCTGTGCCATCAGCGCGTCAGGGTCCGGACGTTCTTGGGGCTCGAAATCGTAGAGCTTCACGAACTCCGTGCGGTCTATGGCCAGTTCCAAGTAGAAAATATTGTTGTTGCTGGTGTAGAACGTGACGCGGCGTGCTTCCGGCTTGTCCAGGTTGGCATCCACGCTGAGCATGACCTGCCGGTTCAGGACCAGCATCTTGGGCTGGTTCTGCGTAATGTGTGTCTGGAGTTCGCGGCGCACCTTGCTGGTGAAGTCGCCCGCGACCTGGTTCATCAGTTCGCCCATCACGTTGGCAACCTCATCCGAGGTATAGGACGTGGCCAAGTCCTCACGTGACATGCCCATGTTAAGCAGGTAGCGTTCGTACAGTTCCATCGCCGCGTGTGCGGTGAAGTTGATGATCACCAACCCGGAAAAGCCGCCGTCAAAGAGTACGAAACAGCCGATATCCGGCCGCAGGCAGGTCTTGGTGATGCGCTGAACCATGGCGGAGTAGTGGATTTGGCTGTGCGTGGCTACCCCCAGCACGTGGGTGACCGAATTGCACAGGCTGATCAAGAGGTCTTCGGTGCCGTAGGCCACCTGCGGTTGATACTCGCTCATGGGTTTGCTGTGGTGATGGGAAAGGGCAGGAGCACGAGTGTGCGCTTGGCTTGTCGGGGGTTGTAACAGATTTTTGGGACAGCCTGACCAAACGCACGGCCGTCAGCCTGCGGTGTCGGTGGGGTCTTCGGGGTGCGCCACCTCGGTGCGCGGTAGCACCAGCCTGAATTCCGCCCCCTGTCCTTCTTGGCTTTCCACCTCGACGCTGCCTCCGTGGCGCAGCAGTACCGTATGCACGAAGGCAAGGCCCAGGCCTGCTCCGGCGACTGAAGGGTGGCTGTGGCTGTGCATGCGTTCAAACGGAAGGAACAGCCGTTGCTGGTCATTGGCACTGATCCCAGGGCCTTGGTCCCGCACGGCGAGGACCCAGTTTTGCGTACGCAGGGAGAGTGTGCAGTGCAGTTCGCTGCCTTTGGGGCTGAATTTGATGGCGTTGCCCAGAATGTTCGTGATGGCACGGCTCAGCAATGCCCGATCCCCCATGCAGTAAGCCGGGTCTTCCTTCAGCACGATATCAATGGAGAGCTGGTGTTCGCGCAGGGCAGCCCAGGCATCGTCCACCGCTTCCTCAAGCAGCACAGCGAGGTCTACCGGCGCGAACTGGTATGCATGGTACTTGGCGCTGGCCAAATGCACGAAGTTCTCGGCCAGGGCCAGGGAGGCCTGGGCGTAGCGCTCTATGCGTGCCATCAGTTCGGATGCCGGCATCTGGCCAGGATATTCGCGCTGCATTTCCAGCAATGTCAGGATGGACCCGATGGGGGCCCGGATGTCGTGCGAGATGAAGTGCATGGCTTGGTCGCGCTGCTTTTGCGCCTGGCGCATGTCCGTCAAATCGACCAGGGTGATGAGCCACCCTTGCGCAGGGGAGGCAGAGAATGGTTTGGCCAGCAGCAGCATGCTGCGGCCCTCGGCGTCGCGCCCTTCGGATTGCGGGGGAAGCGTGCCTGCCTGGATTTGCGGCCCTTGCAGCAGAGGCTGTCCGCTATCGTCCGCGACCAATGTTCGCAGCAGTGTTGGCAGAAAGGCACGGTGGATGTCCTGGATTTTGATCCCGAGATGATGGGCTGCGGCGGCGTTGGCGAGCAGTACATAGCCCTGGGCATCGCACACAAAGGTGGGTGACGGCAATTGCTGCAGGCTGGTGCTCACGAAATGGTGCAGGTTGCGCAGATGTTCGGAGGCATGCTCCACGGCTCTGATCCGGCGCTCCAGGAAGTCGCCGCGATGCGGGCCATCGCCAGCAGGGGAAATGGGCAGGCCTTCGCGCCGCAGGGTTTGCATTTCCAGCTCAAGGAAGCGGGTCGCTGCACTCAAGCGGCGCCAACTCCACAGAGGGTATGCCATGGCGATACCGGCAAGCCCTGCCGCTGGGGACAGCATGACCTCCCATATCCCGGGGGCGAGCCCGGCGAATGCCAGCATGGCAATGGCGAGGGCGATACAGCCCATGAGCGCGGCGGAAGGCCCTAGCGCCGCGAGAGCCCAAAGGGCCAGCCCGACGGGAAGCAGATTGAAGGCGCTGTTGGCCAGGCCCGAGGCCGGCTGGATGCGCACGTGGGTCAGCTCGTTGCTCAGTATGTGGGCCACGAGTTCCACATTGGGCATGTGGCGAACCTGAAGGCCGACGGGCGCTGGCAGCAGGTCGCCCAGCCCAGGTGCCGTTGCCCCTACGAGTACGTATTTGTCCCGAAAGGCGGCAGCAGGCACTTGGCCACGCAGTACGTCGATGTAGGAGTAACTGGTGAACGGGGCTGAGCCATTGGCGAAGGCGATGATTTGCGGATCCTTGCGTACCCAGGCGCCGCGACGGGGCACGGCGGTATCTTGCTGGCACGCTGGCTGGGCGGCACCGGCAACGCAGGCCATTGCCAGGCTCAGGTGCGGCCACGGAGCAGACGCAGGGCCTTCTTGCCGGTAAATGCTGCGCATGACGCCGTCGCTGTCCATGTGTACATGCACGTGGCCGAGTTCCGCCGCCGCTTGTACGAATGGCGTGAAGGGGCGTTCGGTACCCGGGCGTCCACCGGGAGTGGCTTCACGCCGGATGACTGGGAGAACGACACGCCCGCTGCTGTGCATGGCCTGGGCCAGCAGCAGGTCGTCTCCGGGGTAGTCGAGGTCTTCCTCGCCAAACAGGATGTCCATGCCGATAGCGCGTGGCGCTTGTGCCGAAATCCGATGGATCAGTTCTGCATGTAGCGCGCGGCGCCATGGCCAGCGTCCAATCGCCTGGATGCTGCGGGCGTCGATGGACACGATGACGATGTCAGGGCTGGCGCGGCGTGGATAGAGCCAGGAAACCGTGTCCTGGACCAAATGGTTGACACGCGGCATGTGCTCCGGGCCGCTGAACCACAATACGAAACCCAGCAGCACCGCCGCGAGTGCACCCCATTCGAGACGGCGTACAGGGCGGCTGGCGGGTTGCGCCTGCATGGTGGCGGGCTGTCTCAGGGGCTTTGGATGGCCGTACCCGACAGGGTGCGCAACGGCAGGCCGGAACCGTCAAGCACCGAATGGTTCACGCTGATTTTTCGTGGTGGCGAGAATTCGCTTTGCAGACCGGAAGCGGACTTGACCTGGATGCGCACGTAATAAGTACCAGGGGGCAGCCCCTGGGCAGACCAGGCTGGGTGCTCCAGGATTTCGTCGGCAACGCCTTGCGTGCCTTCCGGATCCCGTGTGAGCAGCAGCCGGAATGTTTGTCCGGGCAGCGCAGTCCAGTGCAGTGCCAGGTTTGCGCCCCCTCCCTGCTCTGCCAGTGCATCCACTGCGGCAGGGCGCGCTTCTATGGCGAAGGGTTGAACTGGCGAAAATGGGCCGTGGTCGGCCGAGCCGTCGGCGAGTTGCTGCACGCTGGCCGCGCGCCAGTAATAGCGGCCCAGGGCAAGCCCGGCCAAGGGCAGGCGGCACTCGTCCTGGCGTTCTGCAGACGCCTGCACGTCCTGGAATCCTTCTTCCCGGGCCACTTGCAGGTGGTACCAACGCACGCCAGGCACCTCGGTGCAACGCAATTCGGCCTGGTCTTGTGCCAGGATGGCGCCTGGCGCGGGAGACTGCGCCAGCGGCGGGATGGGCCGTGTCTTGATGCGCAAGGGGCGCTGGGTGGCGTAGCCTGGAATCCCTTCGGCATCCACCCCGCGCACACGGAGCTGGTAGAGACCATCGGCCAATACAGGCCAGGTCGCCATGGGGGCACTGAAACTGCCTTGGCGCAGCACCTGGGTGAACTGTGGATCTTGCGCAATCTCCACCTGCCACTTGGTGGCCTCGCCCAAGGCAGGCAGCGGCAGATTCAGCAAGGCGGCGTCATGCAGGGCCTCAGGCACGCCGGACAGATCGGGCATGGGCAACAGCGCACGCGGGGTGCCGACCTGGCCCTCCGCACTCACGGCGACACCCTGGCCCGGCTTGAGCAATGCACCTGCAGAGCTTTGACCGGCATCGCGCGCTTGCACGGCTACGGTCCCCTCGACCACGGCCGTGGCGGTCTTGCCTTCTGGCGTCAGGCGCACGTCGAAGCGCGTGCCGCGGACGCTGGTCGATGCCGAGGGCGTGCGAATTTCAAGATAGCGTGGCGTCTTGTCCTGGTTGGGGACCGAAGTCTCGACACTGCCCCGGTGCATCTCGAGCACCGACTGAAGGCTGCCGGCCCTGCCTCGGCGCCGCAGTTGCTGCAATTGCACCTCGGACTGGGCTTGCACGCGCACGACGGAGCCATCGGCCAAACGCACGGCGACGAAAGAGTCCTGGCCGGACTCGAGTGCCGCGCCTTCTTCCAATACCTGTCCCGGCTGCACGAAGGCGGTGCCATCTGGCGTTTTGCGCGTGACGGAACCGTGTACGAACTCCACGGTAGCGCTGCTTGTCGGCAGCAGCCGTGTGGGGATGCGCAGCACGGAGCCGGGCTGCAGGCGGCGGGGGTCGGCAACGCGGTTGCTGGTCTGCAGCAGATGCCAGCGCCGGGCATCACCCAGATAGTGCAAGGCCAGGCGTTCGAGTGTGTCGCCAAGCACCACGGTATGGGCAATGCTTTGCAGGCCTAGGGGCGGGGCTGCGTGCGCCGTCGCGGCGCAGGCCAGCGTTCCCCACAGTGCCAGACGGATTGCGGTGTGGAACGGGGCGGCGGCTGGCTGCGAGGGACAAAACATGGAGAAGCGGTTCAGTTCGGTGCAGGGCTTGACGGAAGGGGTGCCACGGCTTCAAAACGATAACCCACGCCGTAGACGGCGGAAACGATGAAGCCATTGGCAGGACGCAGATCCAACAGTGTACGCAGACGGGAAATGTGCGTGTCCAGGGAGCGGGACATCACGTCGGAATTCTGCCCCCAGATGATTTCGCGCAAGTGGTCGCGCGACAGCAGCCGCCCCATGTTCTGGAACAGGAACAGCGCCAGATCGTACTCCCGGTTCTTCAGCTCCACACGCTGCCCGTCAACCTCCAGCGCATGCGCATCGGGAACGAACCGGTAGCGCCCGAACTCCAGCACGCTCTGCGTGGCAGCCGGGTAGGCCCGGCGCAGCAGTGCCGTCACGCGTGCAGTGAGCTCGCCAACGCGCACGGGTTTGACCATGAAGTCGTCGGCACCGCTGCCCAGCCCCTCGACGATGTCGCGCTCCTCCCGGCGGTGGGTGACGAACAGGATCGGTAGCTCGGTCCCCAGGTTCTCGCGCACCCAGCGGACGATCTCCGGCCCCGGGATGTCGGGAAGCTCCCAGTCAATGACCAGCAGGTCGAAGGTCTCGCGGCGCAATGCCTTGAGCAAAGTGGCCCCACTTTGGTAGGTGTGGCACATGTGGCCCATGGCTGCGGTGGCACGCTGGATCAGCTCCAGTTGCAGCGCATCGTCATCCAATGCAGCAATGCGCATAGATTCGCTCCTTTCTGGGGGGTGATCCTATGCGCAGGCCCATTCGCAGCTCAAGGTGGTTTGACAAATGTTGATCTTTGGTCAGGCCGTTGCCAGGGCCTGCAGCGCAGCGGCAGCCTCGGCGCGGGCCTCCTGCTCCAGCGGCTCCAGCAGATTGATGGCTGCGTCGAGCCCTTGCTGCTGCAGGCGTGCAATGGCCTGGCCCGCGTCCTTCGGCACGTCGAACCCCTTGCTTTGCAGCAGCATGCGGCCATCGGCCGCCACGAGCTTGAAATAGAACTTGCCGTCGGCCTCGCGGTATTGCTTGAAGCCGGGAAGCGTCGCCTTGGCCGCCTTGGCGGCAGGCTTGCCGCTGCCAGCGCTCTGGGCCAGGCTGCGCAAGCCCACGGCGGCGCGCAGCGCGCGCATGAAGGGCGTGGCGATCTTGCGCGCACGCTCCGCGCCAGCCTGCAGGATGTGTTCGACGTGCTCGGGGTGGGCCAGCAAATCGTCGTAGCGCTCGCGCAGCGGCGCGATCTCCCGGTCGATGCGGTCGAACAGCATCTGCTTGGCGTCGCCCCATGCGATGCCATCGGCATAGGCGCGGCGCAGCGCGGCGGTTTCTTCCTCGCTGGCGAACGCCTGGTAGATCTGGAACAGCGCGGAGCCCTCGGTGTCCTTGGGCTCGCCGGGCGCGCGCGAGTCGGTCAGGATGCCGCCGATCAGCTTGCGCAACTGCTCGCGCGGCGTGAACAGGGCGATCGTGTTGTCGTAGCTCTTGCTCATCTTGCGGCCGTCGAGCCCGGGCAGGGTGGCCACCTGGTCGTCCACCGCGGCCTCGGGCAGCACGAAGTGCTCGCCATAGAGGTGGTTGAAGCTTGCGGCCATGTCGCGCGCCATCTCGATGTGCTGGATCTGGTCGCGCCCCACGGGCACCTTGTGGGCGTTGAACAGCAGGATGTCAGCGCCCATGAGCACGGGGTACATGAACAGGCCCGCGGTCACGCCTTCGTCCTGCTCGCGGCCGGCTTCCTGGTTCTTGTCCTGGGCGGCCTTGTAGGCGTGCGCGCGGTTGAGAAGGCCCTTGCCGGTGACGCAGGACAGCAGCCAGTGCAGTTCCGGAATTTCGGGAATATCGGACTGCCGGTAGAACGTGACCCGCTCGGGGTCCAGGCCTGCCGCCAGCCAGCTTGCCGCGATTTCCAGGGTCGAGCGGTGCACGCGCCCCGGGTCCTGGCACTTGATGAGCGCGTGGTAGTCGGCCAGGAAGTAGAAGTTTTCGACCGCCGGGGTACGCGTGGCTTCGATGGCCGGGCGCATCATCCCCGCGTAGTTGCCCAGGTGGGGGGCGCCGGAAGGCGTGATGCCTGTGAGAAAACGGGTGGTGCTCATGTGCGGGAAATGCAAAAACCCTAGCGCAGCAGCGCAGCCAGGGGCGTGATCAGGAGATGGATGACACCGTAGCCCAGGCTCATCAGCGGGCGCAGCCACAGCGTGCCCACGACCCCGGCGATGACCAGGCCCATGACAATGAAGAACCCCCAGGGCTCGATGCGTGCCACGAGCTGGGCCTGTTTCCAGGGCAGCAGGCCGACGAGGATGCGTCCGCCATCGAGGGGCGGCAGCGGGAACAGGTTGAAAGCCCACATCACCAGGTTGACGAGCACGCCGGCTTGCGCCATCTCGACGAAGAAAGGCTCTTCCACGCCCAGGCCTGGCAGGAGCACCCACAGGAGGGCCCAGAAGATGGCCTGCACGAAGTTCGAGGCCGGGCCGGCCAGGGCCACCCACACCATGTCGCGCTTGGGGTTGCGCAGCCGCCCGAACTGCACCGGAACCGGCTTGGCGTAGCCGAACAGAAACGCGCCCGACGTGGCGAAGTACAGCAGCAGCGGCATCAGGATGGTGCCGACCGGGTCGATGTGCTTGAGCGGGTTGAGCGTGCAGCGCCCCAGCATGTAGGCGGTGTTGTCGCCGAAGTGGCGCGCTGCGTAGCCATGGGCCGCTTCGTGCACGGTGATGGAGAACAGCACCGGCAGCGCGTAGATGAGAACGGTCTGGATGAGATTGTTGATGTCCACGGCGCGATTGTGTCAGACGCAGCGGGCAGGCCCACTGCCCACGCGGGTCACAGGCCCAGGGCCTGCAGGCTGCCCCGGCCTTCGCGCACCACCACGGGCTCGCCGCCCGTGGCCATGGGAACGAGATCCAGCACCGTGGTCGGCGCTTGCGGGCAGGCGCCGGCATCCACGATGCCGTCGAGCTGCTTTTCGTAGCGTTCACGGATGTCCTGCGGGTCGTTCAGGGGCTCCGTCTCCCCGGCGGGGATCAGTGTCGTGGCCAGCAGGGGGGCGCCGACCAGTTCCAGCAGCGTCTGCAGGCTTTTGTGCGTGGGCACGCGCAGCCCGATGGTCTTGCGCTGCGGATGGCTGACGCGCCGTGGCACTTCCTTGGTCGCGTCGAGGATGAAGGTGTAGGCGCCGGGCGTGGCCAGCTTGAGCAGGCGGTACTGGCGGTTGTCCACGATGGCGTAGCTGGCCAGCTCCGACAGGTCGCGGCACAGCACGGTGAGGTGGTGCTTTTCGTCCACCTGGCGGATGCGCCGCAGCCGGTCCACGGCGGCCTTGTCGTCGAGCTGGCACACCAGGGCGTAGCTGGAGTCCGTGGGCACCGCCAGCACGCCGCCCCGGCCCAGCAGTGCCGCCGCCTGCTTGAGCAGGCGCGGCTGCGGGTTGTCGGGGTGGACTTCGAAGTACTGGGCCATGGGACTAGGAGCGGGGGGCCGGAGCGGGCAGTATGCGGCCGGCCAGCAATTCCCACACGGGCTGCAGGCTGGACGGCAGCGGCGGGAGGGCCCCGAGGTCCGTGCGCGACTCCTCCGGGCTGTGGAAGTCGCTGCCGCGCGACGCAGCCAGGCCGAACTCCTGTGCCACGGCCGCGTAGGTCAGGTACTCGGCGCTCGTGTGGCTGCCGGTGACCACTTCCACGCCCTGGCCGCCGTGGTGCTTGAACTCGGTGAACAGCGCGTATTCCTCATTGGGGCTGAAGCCGTAGCGCGCCGGGTGGGCGATCACGGCCAGGCCGCCCGCTTCGCGGATCCAGCGCACGGCGTCGCCCAGCGCCGCCCAGCGGTGCGGCACGTACCCGGGCCGGCCTTCGGTGAGGAAACGGCGAAAGACTTCCGGCGTGTCGTGGCACACCCCGATTTCCACGAGATAGCGGGCGAAATGCGTGCGCGAGATCAGCTCGGGGTTGCCCACGTAGCGCAGCGCGCCCTCGTAAGCGCCGGCAATGCCTGCTGCGGCGAGCTGCTGGGCGATCTCCTGCGCGCGTTCGCCCCGGCCGCCACGCGTGGCGCGCAGGCCCTGCGCCAGCTGCGCATCGTCGGCGTCGAAGCCCAGGCCGACGATGTGCACGGTGGTGCCGATGAAGGTCACGGAAATCTCGACCCCCGTGAGATAGGCCAGGCCCAGGCTGTGTGCCGCCTGGGCTGCGCGGTGCTGGCCACCGATCTCGTCGTGGTCGGTCAGCGCCCAGAGATCCACGCCGTTGGCGTGGGCCCGCGCGGCCAGGGCCTCGGGCGTGAGCGTCCCGTCGGAAACCACGGAATGGCAATGGAGGTCGGCGTTCAGGGGAAAGGTCACCGATCCATTCTACGGGTTTGTCCTAGAGGGTGCAGCGTAGGTGAATTCCTTTAATCGCAGCCCTCCACCCGCCGGATTGTGGGTAATTGAATGTATCTTTCGCGTAGGGCCAAAGACCCAGTGATTCACTCAGACTCGATGCCATGCAGTTAGACAATATTCCGGTGTTTCGCAAGCTATGGGGCATGTTCCTGCTGCTCATGCTGGCGATGCTCGTGGTGGCTGGATTCCAGCAGTACCGCGCCAACAGTTCCATGGCGCAGGCCATGCACGATGTCATGGACATCGAATCGCGCATAACCCAGTCCGTGCGCTGGCGCGGCGATTCGGAAACCACGGTCAGCATGCTGATGGGCGCCGCGGTCACTTCCGATGCGGTGCTGGCGCAGCAGTACGACGCCAAGGTCAAGGAACTGAACACGGCCATCGGCAAGATGCAGGAGGCCATCGTGGCACGCACCAGCGCGCCTGGGGAAAAGGCCGTGCTCGACCAGGTCCTGGTCCAGCACCGCGCCGTGCAGGAGGCCACGGCCAAGACGTGGGACCTCAAGGGCGAGGGGGATGTGGTGGAGACCCAGCGCTTCGCCGACGAGCAGCTGGCGCCGCAGGTGGCGCGCTTCCTGCAGGCGCAGGACGCCTTCGTCGCCACGCTGGAAAAAAGCCGCGAGACGGTCGTCACCGTCGCCGCCGAGCGCCGCATGCGGTACATGGCCGAGGGGCTGGTGGCCTCGGCCTTGCTGATGGCGCTGTTCCTCTTCATGGCCTGGCGGCTGGTGCGCTCCATCACCACACCCTTGCAGCAGGCCGGCCGGTTGATCGACGCGATTGCCGCTGGCGATCTCACGCAGGACCTGCGCAGCGAGCGCAAGGACGAGTTCGGCCACATGCTGCGCGCGCTTTCGGCCATGGCTGCGCGCCTGCGCGGCGTCGTGGGCAACGTGCGCTCGGGCGTGGAGTCGGTGTCGGCGGCATCCGGGGAGATCGCCTCGGGCAATCAGGACCTGTCGGCGCGCACCGAGCAAACGGCCGCGAACCTGCAGCAGGCAGCCGCGAGCATGGAGCAGCTCACCGCCACGGTGACGCAGTCCGCCGACACCGCACGCCAGGCCAACCAGCTTGCGTCCCATGCCGCACAGGCGGCCGAGCACGGCGGCGTGGTGGTGGAGCAGGTGGTGAGCAGCATGCAGCGCATCACCGAAAGCTCGCGCAGGATCGGCGACATCATCGGCGTGATCGACGGCATCGCGTTCCAGACCAACATCCTGGCGCTGAACGCTGCCGTGGAGGCGGCACGCGCCGGCGAGCAGGGCCGGGGCTTCGCCGTGGTGGCGGGCGAGGTGCGTTCGCTGGCGCAACGCAGCGCCGAGGCAGCCAAGGAGATCAAGCAGCTCATCGGCCAGTCGGTGCAGAGCGTGGAGAACGGATCGGCGCAGGTGGCCCAGGCCGGGCAGAGCATGCAGGACATCGTGGCCAGCGTGCGCCGCGTGAGCGACCTGATCGGCGAGATCACCGCTTCCAGTGGCGAGCAGCGCGACGGCATCGCCCAGGTCAGCCAGGCCGTGACGCAGCTCGACCAGATGACGCAGCAGAACGCAGCGCTGGTGGAGCAGTCCAGCGCGGCGGCAGCGGCCATGCGCGAGCAGGCGGGGCGCCTGGCCGAAGCGGTGGCCGTGTTCAACGTGGGGGCCGCGGCCTCGGCGCCCGTGGTGGTGTCCCGGGCGGCGCTTGCTGGCGCCCGGCCGATGGCGCGGCTGGCGGCGGCCACCGGGGCGCACGGTGCGGCCTGACGCCCCATGGGGCATAACGACGGAAAAGGCAGCGCGGGCTGCCTTTTTCGTGAGGCACGCAGCCCCGGCCGTGCATGGCATGGGGCGGACTCCTGCCTTCGGGGCGGTTGCGCCGCGTTGTTGAGTGTTCTACCAAGGCATGTAAGGAAAAGTAAAGTCCTCGCCCGGAAAATCATCCGGCGTGCTGTACTTCGCAGCCGCCATGCCGCCTGTCCGCTGTGCAGCGGCCCTTCAGAATCCCTTGGGTAACAACATGAATTTCAACCATATTTCCGTGGGCCGCAAGCTGTGGGCCATCGTCATCGGCCTGATGGCCGTGATGATGGGGCTGGTGTACGGGATGCAGTCGTATGTGGTCTCCGTCGATGACGAGACGGCCCGCACCGTGCAGTTCAACGAGGACCGCATCACCTTGGCGCTGCGCTGGAAGGGCGGGACGGAATTGACCGCCAACCGGCTGGTCAGCGGGCTCGTCACTACCGACGACAGCCTGACCGAAAGCCTGCAGGCCCAGGTCAAGGCCGGCATCGCCGCCATTTCCGAGATCCAGAAGCAGGTGACGCAGCTCACGGTTTCGGATGCGGGCAAGCAAGGGCTGGAGCGCATCGCCGCCGAGCGCGCAGCGGTGCTGAAGCTCACCGCCGAGGGGCAGAAGCTGCGCGCCGATGGCGACCTCGCGGGCGCGCAGCGCCTGGTGCAGGAGCGCCTGAACCCGGCCATTGCCACGTACATCGCGGCGCAGGATGCCTTCGTGGAGATCCAGCAGCAGGCGCGCGACCAGGCCAAGGCGCAGGGCGCGCAGGCCCGCGCCGTGGCGCAATGGACCGGCATGGGCGTTTCGATGCTGGTCCTGGCGGTGGGCCTGGTGCTGGCCTGGCTCACGGTGCGCAGCGTCACCGTGCCGCTGGAGCGCGCCGTCGGGCTGGCCGACCAGATCGCCGCGGGCGACCTGACCGCCGACATCCACGACGACCGCAAGGACGAACTGGGCCACCTGCTGCGCTCGCTCTCGGCCATGGCAGCGCGCCTGCGCGCCGTGGTGGGCGAGGTGCGCACGGGCGTGGAGTCGGTGTCGGCCGCGTCGAGCCAGATCGCCACCGGCAACCACGACCTGTCGGCACGCACCGAGCAGACCGCCGCCAACCTGGAGGAAACGGCCGCCAGCATGGAGGAACTCACGGCCACGGTGACGCAGTCGGCCGAAACCGCGCGCCAGGCCAACCTGCTGGCGGGCCAGGCCGCTCAGGCGGCGCAGCGCGGCGGCGAGGTGGTGGGCCAGGTGGTCTCCAGCATGCAGCACATCACCGATTCGAGCCGCAAGATCGCCGACATCATCGGCGTGATCGACTCGATTGCCTTCCAGACCAACATCCTGGCGCTCAACGCCGCCGTGGAAGCGGCGCGTGCCGGCGAGCAGGGCCGGGGCTTCGCCGTGGTGGCGGGCGAGGTGCGTTCGCTGGCGCAGCGCAGCGCCGAGGCGGCCAAGGAGATCAAGGGCCTGATCACGGCCAGCGTGGAGAGCGTCGAGTCCGGCTCGCAGCAGGTCGGCCAGGCCGGCCAGAGCATGGAGGAGATCGTGCAGGGCGTGCGCCGCGTGAGCGACCTGATCGCCGAGATCACGGCATCGACCAGCGAGCAGCGCGACGGCATCGGCCAGGTGAACCAGGCGGTGACCAACCTGGACCAGATGACGCAGCAGAACGCCGCGCTGGTGGAAGAGTCCAGCGCCGCCGCCGCCGCCATGCACGACCAGGCCCGGCGCCTGGCGGAGGTGGTGTCGGTCTTCAACGTCGGGGCCGGCGCCGCCGTGCGCGCCGCGGCACCGGTGCGTACACCTGCGCGTGCGCCTGCACGCGCGCCTGCGCGGGCGCCGGCTGTGCCGCGTGCCCCGGCTCCCGCTGTGGCCGCGCCCAAGGCACCAGCCGCCCCGCGCCAGGTGGCAGCAAGCAAGCCGCCGGGCAAGGCAGCCGCGCCGCGGCTGGCCGCCGCACCCGCCAAGGCCCCGCCGCCGCGCCCCAATGCAGCGGCGGAGGACGAATGGGAAAGCTTCTGACCGCCTCGTGCGCTGCCGCTGTTCCTTCACCGTGACCGGCAGCGGTTCTTTTTGCTCTTCTTCCAATAGCTGCTAGCGCTTGATGGAAAAGGGCTAGAGGTCATTTTGGCTGTTTTTTTGTGGGTGCCCGGGCCTGCACACGGCCGGGCGCCTTCGCGGGCGCTCTTCTAGAATTCGCGCCCGGCTTTTTCCCGCACACATCTATGAAAGAAAACATCCGTCGTGGCTCGGCCCTGAGCACCCTGCCTTCGCTGATCTTCGCCAGCCGCTGGCTGCAACTGCCCCTCTACCTGGGGCTGATCGCCGCCCAGGCGGTGTACGTGTTCCATTTCTGGGTGGAACTGGTGCACCTGCTGGAGGCCGTGTTCGGCAGCGAGAAGGCCCTGCAGGCGCTGGTGACGAGCATCGGCTACAAGGCCGACGCCCCCATCACCAGCCTGAACGAAACCGTGATCATGCTCGTCGTGCTGGCGCTGATCGACGTGGTCATGATCTCCAACCTGCTCATCATGGTCATCGTCGGCGGCTACGAGACCTTCGTCAGCCGCATGAACCTGGAAGACCACCCCGACCAGCCCGAGTGGCTCAGCCACGTCAATGCCTCGGTGCTCAAGGTCAAGCTGGCCACGGCAATCATCGGCATCAGCTCGATCCACCTGCTCAAGACCTTCATCAACGCCGGCAACTACGATGAGAAGGTGCTGATGTGGCAGTCGATCATCCACATCACCTTCCTGCTGAGCGCGCTGGCCATCGCGCTCACCGACCGGCTCCTGAGCGCCGCGCATGGCGGCGGCGCCCAGGACCACTGATTCACACCTGCGCGCCCTCGACTACCAACTGCACGCGCCGCTCGCCGCGCCACTCGTTCACGTCGAGCCGGAAGGCCAGCAGCGCCTGGCGCGGCAGCGGCTCGGTGTGGCCGAACCAGATGCCGTCCACCGGCTGGCCCCGGTGCAGCAGCTTGAGCGAGAGGTGGTTCTTGCCCTCGCCCACCAGGCGCTGGTTCAGCACCTCCAGCTCCTCGCTGAACGTCGGCGGGGCGAAGCCTTGGCCCCAGACCTCGCGCGCCAGCAGGTCCACCAGGTCGGCGCGCAGGTACTCGGGCGCCAGCGGGCCGTCGGTTTCCAGGTGGCGCGTCAGCGTGGCGGCGTCCAGCCACTCCTGCGCCACCTGGGCGAAGGCGCGCTCGAAGGTGTCGAAATGCGCCTCGGCCACGGTGCAGCCCGCCGCCATGGCGTGGCCGCCGAATTTCAGCACCACGCCCGGATGGCGCTTGGCCACGAGGTCGAGCGCATCGCGCAGGTGAAAGCCGGCGATGGAGCGGCCCGAGCCCTTGAGCTCGTGTTCCTTGCCCGGCGCGCTGCTGGCCGCGAAGACGAAGGTCGGGCGGTGCAGCTTGTCCTTGATGCGGCTGGCCACGATGCCCACCACGCCCTCGTGGAAGTCGGGGTCGAACACGCTCACGGCGGGCGGGGGGGCTTCGCTTTCATCGAACAGGCTCTCGGCCATCAGCATGGCCTGCTCGCGCATGCCGCCCTCGATCTCGCGACGCTCGCGGTTGATGGCGTCGAGCTGGCGCGCCAGCTCCAGCGCGCGCGCCGGGTCGTCGGTGAGCAGGCATTCGATGCCCAGCGTCATGTCGGCCAGGCGCCCGGCGGCGTTGATGCGCGGCCCCAGCGCGAAGCCGAAGTCGAAGGTGGTGGCCTGCCCGGCCTTGCGCCCGGCGGCGGTGAACAGCGCCGCCATGCCTGCGGGCAGGGCACCGGCGCGCACGCGCTTGAGGCCCTGGGCCACCAGGCGGCGGTTGTTCGCGTCTAGCCGCACCACGTCGGCCACGGTGCCCAGCGCCACCAGCGGCAGCAGCGGCTCCAGCCGCGGCTGGCTGGCCGCATCGAAGGCGCCGCGCGCGCGCAGTTCGGCGCGCAGCGCCAGCAGCACGTAGAACACCACGCCCACGCCGGCCAGGGCCTTGCTCTCGAAGGTGCAGCCGGGCTGGTTGGGGTTGACGATGGCATCGGCCGCGGGCAGTTCAGGGCCGGGCAGGTGGTGGTCGGTCACCAGCACCGCCAAACCCAGCGCCTTGGCCTCGCGCACGCCTTCCACGCTGGCGATGCCGTTGTCCACGGTCACGAGCAGGTCGGCGCCGCGCGCGTGCACGCGGCGCGCGATCGGCGGGGTCAGGCCGTAGCCGTCCACCACGCGGTCCGGCACCAGGTAGTCCACGTGGCGCGCGCCGAGCAGGCGCAGGCCGCGCACGGCCACGGCGCAGGCGGTGGCGCCGTCGCAGTCGTAGTCGGCCACGATGACGATGCGCTGGCCGCTGGCGATGGCGTCGGCCAGCAGCCGCGCCGCCTCCGGCGTGCCGCCCAGCGTGGCGGGCGGCAGCAGGCGCGCCAGGGCGTCGTCCAGCTCGCCGGGCGTGCACACGCCGCGTGCGGCGTACAGGCGCGCCAACAGCGGGTGGATGCCGGCCTGCTCCAGCGCCCAGGTGCTGCGGGGCGGGGTGTCTCTGACTATTATTTTCATAGCTGCTCGCGCAAGCTGGTAAAGCGTTGGGGCCGGAAAAGGCTTTGAATCTTCTGGCCCAGGGAGCGTGGCGCGCTGCGCCACTGCAGGAAGGCGCGCTCGCCGCACAGCGTCAGCTGCACGGGTGCGCCGCGCGCCGCCTGCGCGGCAAGCCGCGCCACGGGGCCGCTGTCGAGCGCCCGCCAGGCCGCCGCCCAGGCCGTCCAGTCCATGCGCAACGCGGCGTCGCGCAGGGTCTGGTCCACCTGCGGGGGCGCGGCGGCGATGGGGGGCAGCACCAGCGCGCCCGCGCCGTGCACCCAGATGGCGTTGACGGGCAATTGCCCGCGCGCCGTGCGCGCGTCGTTGAAGGCGTGGGTGTAGAGCAGCATCTGCACCTCGCTGTGCAGGCGCTGCAGCAGGCGCTCGTGCGGGCCCCGGGGCATCCAGTGGCGCACGTCGCGGCCCTGCACGCGGTCGAGCGCGGCGGTTTCCAGGCCCGCGAAGGCGCTGCCGCGCGCCAGCCAGCGCAGCGGCTGCGCGTAGTGCAGGGTGATGCCGTCCTCGGCGAACCAGGGCGCCAGCAGCGCCAGCAGGGCGCGCGATTCGGCCTCGGCCAGCGCCAGCGCCTCGGGCGGCAGCATGTGGATCTGGTCGGCGCCGGCCTTCCAGTGGCAGGGGGTGATCCAGGCGCAGGGCTGCGTGGTGTCGGCGGCTTCCCAGGCGGCCCAGGGCGTGGCGCCGGCGGGCAGGCCCAGCGCCTGCGCCAGCGCGCGCTCGTGCGGGGGGGCGTAATCGTGTTCGTCGCCGGCCTCGCCGCCGGCGGGGGCCAGGCGCGCCAGCAGGCTGTCGAGCTGGGGCAGGGCCAGGGCCGGCAGGGCCTGCTGGCATCCCTCGGCCTGGGCGATGGCCCAGGGGATCAGCAAATGGGGGGAATCGGGCATGGGCGGTATTGTCCGGGATGCCACAATCGGCGCGCCCCGGATCGCCAGTACGTTCGCGGGGGCGAATCAGATCCACACCATGCAAATTCCCTACGAGCTGGCCCTGGGCTGGCGCTACACCCGTGCGGGCCGCGCCACGCGGCGCAACGGCTTCATCTCGTTCATCTCGGGCGTGTCCATGCTGGGCATCGCGCTCGGGGTGGCTGCGCTCATCATCGTGCTGTCGGTGATGAACGGCTTCCAGAAAGAGGTGCGCGACCGCATGCTCAGCGTGGTTTCGCACATTGAAATTTTTGCCCCCGGCGGGGCGGCGCTGCCCGACCTGGCGCAGACCCTGGCCGAGGCGCGGCGCAACCCGGCGGTGGTGGGCGCGGCGCCCTTCGTGGCCGCCCAGGCGCTGCTGGCGCGCGGCGAGGACATGAAGGGCGCGCTGGTGCGCGGCATCGACCCGGCGCGCGAGGGCGAGGTGACCGACCTGGCCGCCGCCAACGCCGACGTGCTGCGCCAGCTGGAGCCCGGCGCCTTCCGCGTGGTGCTGGGCATCGAGCTGGCGCGCCAGTTGGGCGTGCGCACGGGCGACCTGGTCACGCTCATCGCCCCGGGCGGCCAGGTCACGCCCGCGGGCGTGGTGCCGCGCCTCAAGCAGATGACGGTGGCCGGCACCTTCAACTCCGGCCACTACGAATACGACGCCGCCCTGGTGCTGCTGCACCACGAGGATGCCGAGCGCCTGTTCCGGCTCGAAGGGCCGACGGGCGTGCGCCTGAAGCTGCAGAACCTGCACGACGCCCCCATGGTGGCGCGCGAACTGGCCGACACGCTGACTGGCCACCTCCTGATCCGCGACTGGACGCAGCAGAACCGCACCTGGTACGCCGCCGTGCAGCTCGAAAAACGCATGATGTTCATCATCCTCACGCTCATCGTGGCGGTGGCGGCGTTCAACCTCGTCTCCACCCTGGTGATGACCGTGACCGACAAGCGCGCCGACATCGCCATCCTGCGCACCCTGGGCGCGAGCCCGCGCAGCATCATGGGCGTGTTCGTGGTGCAGGGGGCCATGGTGGGCGTCATCGGCACCCTGGCCGGGCTGCTGCTGGGGCTGGGCATCGCGTTCAACATCGACGTCATCGTGCCGGCCATCGAGCGCGCGCTGAACGCCAGCTTCCTGCCCAAGGACATCTACCTCATCAGCAAGATGCCCAGCGACCCGCAAAGCAGCGACATCGTGCCGATCGCCGTCATCTCGCTGGTGCTGGCCTTCGTGGCCACCCTGTATCCGAGCTGGCGCGCCAGCCGCGTCAACCCGGCGGAGGCCCTTCGCTATGAATAACGTAGCTGCCAGCGCAAGCCCAATAAGCGCTCAGGGCCAAAATGGTGTGAATTCTGGCGTGGTGCTGCAGGCCCAGGGCCTGGCCAAGCGCTTCACCGAAGGACGGCTCGACGTGCGCGTGCTGCAGGGCGTGGACCTGCAGGTGCGCCGGGGCGAGACGCTGGCCATCGTCGGCGCCTCGGGCTCGGGCAAGAGCACGCTGCTGCACCTGCTGGGCGGGCTGGATGCGCCCAGCAGCGGCAGCGTGCAGCTGCTGGGCCACAACCTGCACGCGCTGGCGCCCGCCGAGCAGGGGCGGCTGCGCAATGCGCACCTGGGCTTCATCTACCAGTTCCACCACCTGCTGCCCGAGTTCAGCGCCATCGACAACGTGGCCATGCCGCTGCGCATCCGGCGCCAGCCGTACGAGGACTGCCTGCGCGAAGCCCAGCAGATGCTGGCCGCCGTGGGCCTGGCCGAGCGCGTGCAGCACCGCCCCGCCGAGCTCTCGGGCGGCGAGCGCCAGCGCGTGGCCATCGCGCGTGCGCTGGTCACGCGCCCGGCCTGCGTGTTGGCCGACGAGCCTACCGGCAACCTCGACCGCAGCACGGCCGACAACGTCTTTCAGCTCATGCTGCGCCTGGCGCGCGAGCAGGGCACGGCCTTCGTGCTGGTGACGCACGACGAAACCCTGGCCGCGCGCTGCGACCGCGTTCTGCGGCTGGTGGAAGGGCGGCTGGGGTAGGCCCGCAGCCCATGCCCGGCTGGATCGACACCCACTGCCACCTCGACGCGCCCGAGTTCGCCTCCGACGTGGACGCCGTGCGCGCCCAGGCGCGCGCGGCGGGCGTGGCGCACTGCGTCATCCCGGCCGTGGAGCGCGCCCAGTGGGACGCGGTGCGCCAGCTTGCGCACCGCCATGGCGACAGCTACGCCCTGGGCATCCACCCGCTCTACACGCCGCAGGCCGCCGACGAAGACCTGGAGGCGCTGGCCGCCGCGCTGCAGCGCCACCAGGCCGACCCGCGTCTGGTCGCGGTGGGCGAGATCGGGCTCGACGGCTTCGTGCCCGGCCTCGACCCCGCGCGGCAGTGGCGCTTCTACCGCGCGCAGCTGCAGCTGGCGCGGCGCTTTGGCCTGCCGGTGATCCTGCACGTGCGCCGCTCGGCCGACCGCTTGCTCAAGGGCCTGCGCGAAGTGCCGGTGCGCGGCGGCATCGCCCATGCCTTCAACGGCAGCGTGCAGCAGGCGCAGGCGTTCATCGCCCTGGGCTTCAAGCTCGGGTTCGGCGGCGCCGTGACCTACGAGCGCGCCCTGCAGCTGCGCCGCCTGGCGCAGGCGCTGCCGGAGGACGCCATCGTCATGGAAACCGACGCGCCCGACATTCCGCCGCACTGGCTCTACCGCACCGCCGCCGAGCGCGCGGCGGGCCTGCCCCAGGGGCGCAACAGCCCGGCCGAGCTGCCGCGCATCGGCGCCGAAGTGGCGGCGCTGCGCGGGCTGGCCCCGGCGCACTGGGCTGCGCGCACCCGTGCCAGTGCAGTGGCCGCGCTGCCCAAGGTGGGTGTGCTGGTTACATGAGTTTTTGGCCTGCAGCCCTTATGCAGAAAGCACTGAATGCTCCTTTTTCGAGAGCGTCTGGTGTCGTGCGCGCGTCCACCAGGGTGCTTGGTTTTGAATTGGTATGCTTTTGTCATGCCATATCTTCCTGACGCGCCCCGGCGCCGGTTGTTCGTCATCGGCAGTTTCGTCGAAGCCCATTGCTGGACCGTGGCCCGGCTGCCAGGCCGTGACGAGAGCCAGCAGGCGAGCAGCTACGTGCGCGAATGCGCGGGCAAGGGCCTCGCCGTGGCGCTGGGGGCGCATCGGCTGGGCGCCGCGGTGGACTTGCTCATGGCCGTGGGCCACGACGCGGCGGGCGATGCCCTGCTGCAACGGCTCGCACGCGAAGGGCTGGATGCCGCCCATGTCCACCGCTTGGGGCCGCATTCCGGTCAGGGCTGCGGGCTGACCGGTGCGCAGGGCGAGACCACCGTCACCGTCCATCCCGGCGCCAATGCCCTGCTGGGCGCGCGCGAACTGCGCCTTGCCGCGCATTGCATTCAGCAGGCTGCCGTGGCCTATGCACAGTGCGAAGCGCCCCTGCCGTTGGTGGCCGATGCGCTGCGCATGGCCCAGGCGGGCGGCGCCGCCACCGTGCTCAATCCCTCGCCCTGGCCGCAGGGCTGCTGCGACGAACTGCTGGCGGCGGCCAGCATCCTCGTGGTCAACCGCAAGGAGGCGGCGGCTTTGCTGCGCCACCTGGGCTGCTCGCAGCATGGTGCGCCCGGTCACGCTCCCAATGACTTATTGAACCCGCTGCCGCGCTTGCTGTGGAGCCAGTGGCCAGGGCAGTGGCTCGTCATTACCCTGGGCGCACAGGGCTGCGTCGCCCATGCGCGCAGCGGCGCCGTGCTGTGCGAGGCGGGCCGCCGCGTGAATGCCAGCCAGCCTATCGGCGCGGGCGATGCCTTCGCCGCAGGGCTGTGCGCCGCGCTGGCACTCGGCAAGCCCATGGCCCAGGCGCTGCGCGCCGCCAATGCCTGCGGCGCGCTGGCTGCCAGTTGCAACGGCATCCTGGATGCATTGCCGCATCAGGGCGCCGTGGATGCTTTGCTGGCGTCTTGAGATATCCAAAAAATCCAATAGGGGATTTTTTCTCGAAAATTTGTGCATGGTTTTGATGCTTTATGGGTTTTTTGGTATCCTTAAAAGGATCCAAAAACATTGGAAGAAAACACATGCGCAAAACTCCATTCCATCTTCTGGCCCACGCACCGGTGCGCGCCAGCCTGGTTCTGGCGGCTGCTGCCACCGCGGGCACGGGCTTGGCGGCTACGCAGACTTGGAACACGCCGGGCGGCTACACCTGGGTGGTGCCAGCGGGCGTTACCCAGATCGACTTGGAACTGATGGGCGGCGGCGGTGGCGCCAGCGCAGCAGCCACAGGCCCCTTCACGGCTGGCGGTGCTGGCGGGCCAGGCGGGCGCGTGCAGGCCGCAGCCGTGGCGGTCACGCCGGGCAGCACCTTGCACATCACCGTGGGCGGTGGCGGCGGCAGCGGGGGCGGCATTCCCCGCAGGGGCGGTGGCGGAGGCGCGGCATCGTTCGTGCACACGCCGACTGACTGGCTGGCGGTGGCGGGCGGTGGCGGTGGCGGCGGGGCGACTGGTGCCGACGGTGCGGGCGGCCACGGGTGCGGCGGCGATGGTTCCGCCGGCGGAGCCAACCCGGTGTTCGCCGGCCAAGGCGGGCAAGGCGGCCGGCCCGGCGGCGGGGCGGGCGGCGCGGCCAGCACGGGCGGCGCCAGCGGAACGGCTGGTGCCAGCGGCTCCGCCTTCAGCGGCGGGCCGGGGGGCGACGGCGGCAGGGGTATTGCCTGGGCCAACAACGGCGGCTCGTTCGCCAGCAGTAGTGCCGTCGCGGCCTATGGCATGGGCGGCCGCGGCGCCCTCAACACTGCCGATACGGGCGGTGGCGGTGGCGGCGGCAGCGGGTACGCAGGCGGTGGAGGTGGAGGCTCCAGCTACGCCCAGTTGGATGGCGGTGGCGGCGGCGGCAGTTCTTTCCCTGCTGGTGCCTGTACCCCCTATACCAATGGCGGTGTGGTGGCGGGGAGTGGCAGTGCAGGTGGAAACGGCTCCGTGACGCTGACCTGGGTGGCGCCTGCGGTCGCGGGCAGCGTGCAGCCCGTGCCCGTGGATGCGCCCTGGGCGCTGGGCCTGCTGGCGGCGGCGCTGGGTGCGGCGGGCTGGCGGCGTGCCGGCAAGAGAGTATCAAAATGATAGCTTCTTGCGCTTTCTGCATAAGGGCTGGAGGCCAATTGGGCTTGAAGTTCTGGCCCTGGATGCGCACGCTGGGCCGGGTCTGGCGCGGGCGCAGGCCGACTGGATGCCCGATCCGGGGTTTGTCGGTGCACCCGGTGATGGGGTGTATTCGTTGGCTGTGCAGCCCGATGTGCGGCGCCATCCCGGGCGTGGGGCGTTGAGGGCAAGGCGATGGCGATGCGGCGCTTGCGCTCTGCCTGTGTTTTTGCAGCGGCCTTGTCCGCGCTTTTGATGGGGTGCGTGACGATGGCCAATGCCAGCGACAGCTCCACTGGCGACATTCCGCCCTGCCTCCAGGCCGCGATTGCACCGGAAAAAATGGATGCACATACGCCGCCGGTGGCAATTTACGAGCTTGAACTGGATGGTCAACGGCTGTACCGGCTGGAAAAGGATCTGTCGCGGCTGCGTTTTGTGCGCATGCCCGATGTGGCCGCGCTGGATGCGCATTGCAAGGTGGTCTTGTCGCTGCCGCAGCGGGAGTTTGACCGGCGGGTGCGGATTGTGCGCATTCTGTGGGTCCATCCCGGCAAGGAATATGCGGGACGGATGCGTGCAGAGATGCCGAAACCAAGCGAATGAAAAATCAACCAAATGAGGTTTCCATGAAAGTTCGGCAATACGGCATCGCCCGCCTGACACAGTCTGGCGCGGTGGCAGCAGTAGCCCTGCTGGCCCTGTGCTGTGCGGCGCAGGGGCAAACCCAGGTTCAATTGCAAAAGCGGGTGGAGATAAAGCCCGCCGAGCCGGACAAGAAAACGCTTTCGTCCGGGCAGGTGGCCAACTTGCAGCGGGCCGGCACGTTTTCTTCTGCGCCTTTGCGCACCAAGGTGCCCATTCCGCGCAATCCGTCGTATGAGAAGACGGTGGACGGCCACAAGGTCAAGACGACACTGATGCTCAGTCCGCTGCACAACGCCATGCGCCAGGGCGCTGGCAGCAAAGGCGGCGTGCAGCGCAAGGAGGAGCCGCCTACCTACAAAGACGGCTTGGTGTGCCGCAACGCCACGGTGCGGGTGTCGCTGGACGACGACTCGTTCAAATCCGTCTCGCAAAGCGGGCAGGCCACACGCTTGCTGCCGGGGCTGGTGTATGACTTCGACAGCTTTTTCAGCGGGCGCATGGCCCCATCCGCTGCGCCGCGCCATCCAGTGCGGCTGTCGCTGCCCAACGTGACCGGCATGGCTGCGCCCGGCGGCGGGCTGGCGCGTGCGGGCGGTGGCGGCCCCGCGTCCTACATCGACGTGGACCAGCCCGACATGTCCACGCTAAACGAGGCGGCGCTGCAGTTGCGCAACCGCCTGCCCCCGAAAAGCGGCAACAAGCAGTCCGCCAGCATGGACATTCAGGAACTGCACAGCGGTGCGGAGGCGCTGCTGGCGCTGTCAGGCAGTGCCGCCGCCTATGGCGTGAAGGTGAGCGCCGCCTACGAGAGCAACAGCGCCAGGGAGGAGCGCCAGATACTGGTCGACGCGACGCAGGAGATGTTCACCATCAGCGCCATGCCGTCCAGCGAGGGCATCTTCGTCAACCCCGAAGACGCCCGAAAGGGCGACAAGATCATGCTGGGCAACGTGACCTACGGCCACCGCGTGCTGCTGGCAATCAAGACCCAGACGCGCAGCGAGTCGGAGTTTGCATCGGCTACCGCCTCGTACAGCAACTTCGTGGCCAAGGCCGAGGCCAGTGCCAAGGCGGGCAGCCGCACCTTCAGCGGCAGCAGCAGCATCCGCATGTACGACGTGGGCAACATATCGAAGGCAGCACCTACCAGCATCGAGCAGGTGGATGGCTGGCTCAAGGCGTACTTTGCCAGCGCCAACATGGAGAACGCGCAGCCCATCCGCTACCAGTTCGTCAACATGAACAATGAATTGGTGCGCTCCGAAAGCGCTACCGACAACGTGCCCGTGAACAATTGCGTGCAGGACGACATGACGCTCAAGGTGACGCTGGAGCAAATCCGCAACGTCAACGCGCGCGAGCACCAGTCCATGCCCGATGCAGGCAAATCCGTCAGCGGCGGCAACCGCAACGAGGTGGTCAAGTTTGGCACTCGCCAGACGGTCAACGCCGTGGTGGGTGGGCGGGAGATTTTTGATCTGCGCGGCCGCCCGCACCACAGCATTTGCTGGTGGGACCAGGGCAATGCCGACTGCGGCCCGGCGCGCGAGTTCAACGGCCAGGTCGACGTCAACAAAGCCGACACCGAGCGCGCCTTCCCCATCAAGGCCAGCCAGGTGCGCGAGAGCGACCACGTGAACATCCATACCGCCTACATCGCCATGTACCGCACCAAGGCGGGCGGCAGCACCAATGGCAAGCAAAACCCGCAGCCCGCCGACAAGGTCTATATCAACGACGTGATCGCCGCAGGCGGCGCGGGCAAGCCCTGGTATGTGCAGGTGCCATGGAACGGGCGCTTGTTTGAATACCGCTACCGGCTGGTGGCGGAGTGAGGTTTGCTATTTAAACAATAGCTTCTTGCGCTTTTTGTATAAGCGCTAGAGGCTATTTTCATCATGAATGTTTCGGGGCGCTATGTCGTCAGGTTGACCCGGTAGGCATAGGCGTCCCCGCGAAAGCTGCCTTCCACGTACTCGACCATACGCCCCTCGGCATCCAGGCTTTTGCGCTTGATGAGCAGGCAGGGCATGGGGGCGTCGAAGCCGAAGGCTTCCATCTCATCCGTGCTGCTCATGACGGCCTCGATGCTTTGCTCGGCGCCGGCCATGTGGATGCCGCAACGCTCGCGCAGCCAGGCGTAGATGGAGCCTTCGCCGTTCCAGTCTTCGAGCTGGGGGGCCAGGGTGAGGTCGTACCACGCCAGTTCGCGCGACATGGGCGCGCCGTTGCCCAGGCGCAGGCGGCGCACGTGCAGCAGCGGTGCGTGCGAGGGGCGGGCGAAGATGCTGGCGATGGTGCGCTCGTGCACCACCTGCAGTCCCAGCAGGCGGGTCGATGGCTCCATGCCCAGCTCCTGCATTTCCTCGGTGAAGCCCTTGAGGCGCGACATGACCGGGCTGACGCGCGGTGTGCGCTTGACCACAGTGCCGCCGCGCCCGTGGCCGCTGGCAATCACGTCAGCTTCGCGCAGCGCGTCGTAGGCGCGTTTGACGGTGGTGCGGCTGACCTTGAGCGCATCGGCCAGGTCGCGCTCGGAGGGCAGGTGGCTGCCTTCACTGAGGGCACCGCTGGCGATCAAGGCCTGGAGCTGGCGCTGCAACTGCACATAGAACGGCGCAGGCTGCTCCTCGGACAGTGCAATGCCTCGGATGCCCGCAGGCAGGGCGAGCGTGGGCGGCTTGCCTGCCTTTGCCTTGTCCGTCACCGTTACAGCACTTCGCTGGCGAAATCCGCCAGGCGCGAGCGTTCGCCGCGCGCCAGCGTGATGTGGCCGCTGTGCGGCCAGCCCTTGAAGCGGTCCACCGCGAAGGTCAGGCCCGACGAGCCTTCGGTCAGGTAGGGCGTGTCGATCTGCGCCAGGTTGCCCATGCAGACGATCTTCGTGCCTGGGCCGGCGCGCGTGATCAGGGTCTTCATCTGCTTCGGGGTCAGGTTCTGCGCTTCGTCGATGATGACGAACTTGTCCATGAAGGTGCGCCCGCGCATGAAGTTCATGCTCTTGATCTTGATGCGGCTGCGGATCAGGTCGTTGGTGGCGGCGCGCCCCCATTCGCCGGGGTTGCCGCCGTCGCCCTTGGCGAGGAACTCGAGGTTGTCGTCGAGCGCGCCCATCCACGGGCCCATCTTCTCCTCCTCGGTGCCGGGCAGGAAGCCGATGTCCTCGCCCACGCTCACGGTGGCGCGGGTCATGATGATCTCGCTGTAGCGGCGCTCGTCCAGCACCTGCGTCAGGCCCGCGGCCAGGGTCAGCAGCGTCTTGCCCGTGCCGGCGGTGCCGGTGAGGGTGACGAAGTCCACGTCCGGGTCCATGAGCAGGTTCATGGCGAAGTTCTGCTCGCGGTTGCGCGTGGTCACGCCCCAGACGGCGTTCTTGGCGTGGCCGTAGTCCTTGAGGGTCTGCAGCACGGCGGTCTTGTCGCGGATCTCGGTCACGCGCGCGTACAGGCTGGGCTCGCCCGGCGCCTCGAAGTAGACGAACTGGTTGATCATCAGCCCGGCCACCAGCGGGCCGCTGATGCGGTAGTAGGTGTGCGCGCCGCTTTGCCAGCTCTCCACGTTCTTGCCAGCCTTGTTCCAGAAGTCCGGCGGCAGGGCGAGCGCGCCCGCGTACAGCAGGTCGTCGTCTTCCAGCGCCTTGTCGTTCTGGTAGTCCTCGGCGGGCAGGCCCAGGGCGCGCGCCTTGACGCGCATGTTGATGTCCTTGGACACCAGCACCACTTCGCGCGGCGCGTACTGGGCGCGCAGCGCCTCGACCACGCCGAGGATCTGGTTGTCCGCCTTGCCTTGCGGCAGGCTGGTGGGCAGCTGGTAGTCCAGCGGCGCGGTCTGGAAGTACAGCTTGCCGGTGGCGGCGCGCTGGCCCGTGGCGTCGAGCGCGATGCCCTTGCCCATGTCGGCGCCCTGGGTGGCCACGAGCGCGTCGAGCGAGCGGCTGACCTGGCGGCCGTTGCGCGCCACCTCGGTCATGCCTTTCTTGTGTGCGTCGAGCTCCTCCAGCACGATCATCGGCAGGAAGATGTCGTGCTCCTCGAAACGGAACAGGCTGGTCGGGTCGTGCAGCAGCACGTTGGTGTCGAGCACGAAGAGCTTGGCGGGGCCGCTGGCGCGGGCCTTGCGCGGGCGGGCGGCGGCTTGGGGCGCTGCGGCGGTCTTGGCTGCGGGCCGGGTGGCGGGCTGGGGCGTGGCCTTGGCAACTGCGGGCGCGGCGCTCACGGGGCTGGCCGTGGCGGGCGCAGGCTTGGCGCGGGGCGTTTGTGCCGTGCGCGCCGTGGCCTTGCGGGCCGTGGACGGGGCGGCGGCGAAGGCTTGCTCGGGCAGGCGGGCGGCGCGCTGGGTCGGGGCGGGGGGCAGGGGCATGGTCGGGGAGGCTTCCAGAGGCGGTTCAGAAAACAAAAAGCCGCCGGGCGAACCGGGCGGCTTGTCGTGTGCGGGAGGGGAGCGGCTTGTTCTGGTGCTGCATCAGCGTGCCATTATGCACAGCCCCCGTGACGCCCGTCAGGCAGCTTTCTTCAGTGCCTTGAGCGATTTCACGGCCTTGAGCACCTCGTCCACGTGGCCGGGCACCTTCAGGCCGCGCCATTCCTGCACCAGCAGGCCGTCGGGGCCGACCAGGAAGGTGCTGCGCTCGATGCCCTTGACCTTCTTGCCGTACATGATCTTGTTCTTGACCACGCCGAACATGTGGCACATCTTTTCCTCGGTGTCGGCGATCAGCTCGAAGGGCAGTTCGAGCTTTTCCTTGAAGTCGTCGTGCGACTTCATGTTGTCGCGCGAGACGCCGAACACCGCCGCGCCGGCCTTCACGAAGTCCTTGTACTTGTCGCGGAACTGCATGGCCTCGGTGGTGCAACCAGGGGTGTTGTCCTTGGGGTAGAAGTACAGCACCAGAATCTGGCCCTGGTGGGAGGTGTTGGAGACCTTGATTCCGCCGGTCGCGTTGGCTTCAAATTCTGGGAGGGGTTTGTTGACAACGATCGCCATAGGGTCCGAATCTCTGCTGGAAATGTCGTAGAAAAAACCGGGGAAGTGGGTGTGTTATTGTTTTAGGTTGCCCCGGCCGCAATCCGTGATTTTACCCCGAAACCTACAGAAGGCTCGCATTGGGCAGATCGTGCCGGCGCCGTGCGCAGGGAAAAGGCGCTGCGCCTGTCCTGGGCTCAGGGCGACGGCAGCAGCAGGGCCACCGCCACCCGGCGGCCTTCGCCCAGCAGGAAGTTGTAGGTGCGGCAGGCGGCGGCCGTGTCCATGGTTTCCAGGCCCATGCGCCGCTGCATCAGCGGTCCCAGCCAGGCGGGCGGCACGAAGCGGATGCGCGGGCCGCTGCCGAAGAGCACCATTTCCGCGTCGATCTCGGCCAGCCGGGCGAAGTGCGCGGGCGTGAGATCCTCGAAGCGTTCGCAATCCCACGGCTGGCGCAGGCCGTCCGGGCCGAGGACGATGCTGTGGTGGATCTTCTCGGGTCCCACGGCCACCCAGCCGGGGCCGTAGCCGCTGATGGAGTGGGCGCTGGACGGGTCGGGCTGGAGCTTCATGGTGCGGCGGGCGGTGGCGCGGCCCGGCGGGCGGGCGCCGCCCGGGTGCGCGGGTGAAATGTGGTCAAATTATAAGTTTCACCGCCGCATGCTGCCCGCTGGGCAGTGCCCTTGTTCTCATCGATACGCGCATGAAGACCGTCCGCAAATCCGCCAAGCTCAACAATGTCCTCTACGATGTCCGCGGCCCCATCGTGGACGCGGCCAAGCAGATGGAGGACGAAGGCCAGAAGATCATCAAGCTGAACATCGGCAACATGGCGCCGTTCGGCTTCGACGCGCCCGAGGAAGTGCAGCAGGACATGATCCGCAACCTGCCCAACTCGGCGGGCTATTCCGACAGCAAGGGCATCTTCGCCGCGCGCAAGGCGGTGATGCACTACACCCAGCAGCTCGGCATCGCGGGCGTGACGCTGGACGACATCTACCTGGGCAACGGCGCCAGCGAGCTGATCGTGATGGCGACCAACGCGCTGCTCGACGACGGCGACGAACTGCTCGTGCCCATGCCCGACTACCCGCTGTGGACGGCGGCCGTGTCGCTCTCGGGCGGCTCGCCGGTGCACTACCGCTGCGACGAGGACGCGGGCTGGCTGCCCGACCTCGATGACATGCGCGCCAAGATCACGCCACGCACGCGCGGCATCGTCGTCATCAACCCGAACAACCCGACCGGCGTGCTCTACCCCGTGGAGCTGCTCAAGGGCATCCTCCAGATCGCGCGCGAGCATGGCCTGGTGCTGCTGGTGGACGAGGTGTACGACAAGGTGCTGTACGACGGCGTGCAGTTCACCTCGATGGCCAGCCTCTCCACCGACGTGCTCACGCTCACGTTCAATTCGCTCTCCAAGGCCTACCGCTCGTGCGGCTACCGTGCGGGCTGGATGGTGCTCTCCGGCCCCAAGGCGGACGCGCGCGACTACATCGAGGGCCTGAACATGCTGGCCAACCTCAAGCTCGGCTCCAACGTGCCGGGCCAGTGGGCCATCCAGACCGCGCTGGGCGGCTACCAGAGCATCCACGACCTGGTCAAGCCCGGCGGGCGCCTGCGCCGCCAGCGCGACCTGGCCTACGAGCTCATCACGCAGATTCCCGGCGTCACCTGCGTCAAGCCGCAGGCGGCGCTGTACATGTTCCCGCGCCTCGACCCGGCCATGTACCCCATCGCCGACGACCGCCAGTTCTTCATGGAAGTGCTGCGCGCCACGCGCGTGATGCTGGTGCAGGGCTCGGGCTTCAACTACCCGGACAACCAGCATTTCCGCATCGTCTTCCTGCCGCACGAGGACGACCTGCGCGAGGCCATCGGGCGCCTGGCGGGCTTCCTCGCCACCTACCGGCAGCGCCACACCCAGGCTGCGTGAACGGCCTCCAAAACTCATTTTTTTTATAGCTGCTAGCGCTTGACTGGCAAGCGTTTCAGCCACTTTTGACTGGTAAAACTGATATGAAACCCATCCAAGTCGGCCTGCTGGGCATTGGCACCGTGGGCAGCGGCGTGTTCAACGTGCTGCAGCGCAACCAGGAAGAGATCCGCCGCCGCGCGGGCCGCGGCATCGAGATCGCCATGGTGGCCGACCTGGACACCGAGCGCGCGCGCTCCATCGTGGGCGACAAGATCCGCGTGGTGGGCGATGCGCGCGAAGTGATCGCCAACCCTGAGATCGACATCGTCATCGAGCTCATCGGCGGCTACGGCGTGGCCAAGGCGCTGGTGCTCGAAGCCATCGCCGCCGGCAAGCACGTGGTCACCGCCAACAAGGCGCTGCTGGCCGTGCATGGCACCGAGATCTTCGCCGCCGCCTCGGCCAAGGGCGTGATGGTGGCCTTCGAGGCCGCCGTGGCCGGGGGCATTCCGATCATCAAGGCGCTGCGCGAGGGCCTGACGGCCAACCGCATCCAGTGGCTGGCCGGCATCATCAACGGCACGACGAACTTCATCCTGTCCGAGATGCGCGACAAGGGCCTGGACTTCGACGTGGTGCTCAAGGAAGCCCAGCGCCTGGGCTACGCCGAGGCCGACCCGACCTTCGACATCGAGGGCGTGGACGCCGCGCACAAGGCCACCATCATGAGTGCCATCGCCTTCGGCATTCCGGTGCAGTTCGACAAGGCCTACGTGGAAGGCATCACCCAACTGGCCGCCGCCGACATCCGCTACGCCGAGCAACTGGGCTACCGCATCAAGCTGCTGGGCATCTCCAAGCGCACCGGCAAGGGCGTGGAGCTGCGCGTGCACCCCAGCCTGGTGCCGGCCAAACGCCTGATCGCCAACGTGGAGGGCGCGATGAACGCCGTGGTGGTGCAGGGCGACGCCGTGGGCAGCACGCTGTACTACGGCAAGGGTGCGGGCAGCGAGCCCACGGCCAGCGCCGTGATCGCCGACCTGGTGGACATCACGCGCCTGCACACCGCCGATCCCGAGCACCGCGTGCCGCACCTGGCCTTCCAGCCGCACACGCTGGACCAGGCCATGGACCAGCTGCCCGTGCTGCCCATGAGCGAGGTGGTGACCAGCTACTACCTGCGCCTGCGCGTGGCCGACCAGGCCGGCGTGCTGGCCAAGGTCACCGGCCTGCTGGCCGAGGCCGGCGTGAGCATCGACGCCGTGCTGCAGCGCGAGGCCGACGAGGTGGGCGGCGAGGGCTCGACGCAGACCGACCTCATCATCCTCACGCACGACACGCGCGAGGGCACCATGGACGCCGTGATCGCCCAGATGCAGGCGCTGCCCACGGTGCTGGCGCCGATCACGCGCATCCGCAAGGAAGAGTTGAACTGATGCAGCACGTCCTGGTCTACGCCGACTCGCTGTCCTGGGGCATCATCCCCGGCACGCGCCAGCGCCTGCCTTTCGAGGCACGCTGGCCCGGTGTGATGGAAGGCGTGCTGGCGGCGCAGGGCATGGACGTGCGCGTGACCGAGGATTGCCTGAACGGCCGCCGCACCGTATGGGACGACCCCTTCAAACCCGGCCGCAACGGGCTGGAGGGGCTGGCGCAGCGCATCGAAGCCCAGTCGCCGCTGGCGCTGGTGGTGCTGATGCTGGGCACCAACGACTTCCAGGTCATGCACGCCAACAACGCCTGGGGCAGCGCCCAGGGCACCGCCGCGCTGATCCAGGCCATCCGCACCGCGCCCATCGAGCCCGGCATGCCCGTGCCGCCCATCCTGGTGGTGGCACCGCCCCCGGCGCAGGTGGCGCGCGGGCCTATCGCGCCCAAGTTCGAGGGTTCTGAAACCAAGTGCGCAGGCCTGGCCGACGCGCTGCGCATCGTGTGCGGCACCGAGGGCTGTGCCTTCTTCGACGCTGGCGGCGTTACGCCCACCAGTGCGGTCGATGGTGTGCATCTGGACGCGCCGCAGCACGCCGTGCTGGGGCGGGCGCTGGCGGAGGTGGTGGCGCGGTTGCTGACGCTGCCTGAAATGCCGCGCGATAGAAGCGAGGGGCGCTCCCCTCTTTTCGGCGAAAGTTGAATTCCCATGAACTATCTCTCCACCCGTGGCGACGCCACCCCCCGCAAGTTCTGCGACATCCTGCTCGAAGGCCTGGCGCCCGACGGCGGCCTGTACCTGCCGGCGCACTACCCCCAGATCAGCAGTGAACGCCTGGGCGAACTGCGCACGGTCTACCAGACCCAGGGCTACGCGGAACTGGCGTTCCAGATCCTGTCGCTCTACATCGACGACATTCCGGCAGAGGACCTGCGCGCGCTGTGCGCCAAGACCTACACCGCCGAGGTGTTCGGCACGGCGGCCATCGTGCCGCTGCGCCCGCTCGAAGACGGCCTGTGGCTCGAAGCCCTGTCCAACGGCCCCACGCTGGCCTTCAAGGACATGGCCATGCAGCTGCTGGGCAACCTGTTCGAGTACGAGCTGGCCCGCCGTGGCGCGCAGCTCAACATCCTCGGCGCCACCAGCGGCGATACCGGCAGCGCGGCCGAGTACGCCATGCGCGGCAAGCAGGGCGTGCGCGTGTTCATGACCAGCCCGCACGGCCGCATGAGCCCGTTCCAGCAGGCGCAGATGTTCAGCCTGCAGGACGAGAACATCCACAACATCGCCGTCGAGGGCGTGTTCGACGACTGCCAGGACATCGTCAAGGCCGTCAGCAACGACCTGGAGTTCAAGCGCCGCTACAAGATCGGCACCGTCAACTCCATCAACTGGGCGCGCCTGCTGGCGCAGGTGGTCTATTACTTCGCGGGCTACATCCAGGCCACCGAGCACAACGGCCAGAAAGTCAGCTTCACCGTGCCCAGCGGCAACTTCGGCAACATCTGCGCGGGCCACGTGGCGCGCATGATGGGCCTGCCGATCGCCAGGCTGGTGGTGGCGACGAACGAGAACGACGTGCTCGACGAATTCTTCCGCACCGGCGTGTACCGCGTGCGCGCCAGCAGCGACACGCACGAAACGTCGAGCCCGTCGATGGACATCAGCAAGGCCAGCAACTTCGAGCGCTTCGTGTTCGACCTGCTGGGCCGCGACGCCGAGGCCACGCGCGCGCTGTTCGGCGATGCGCTGGCGCGCGACGGGCGCTTCGACCTCGGCGCCGACCCGCGCTTCGCCCAGGCCGCCGCGCGCTACGGCTTCGAGAGCGGCAAGAGCCAGCATGCCGACCGCCTGGCCACCATCCGCGACACCTGGGAGCGCTTCGGCCAGATGATCGACACCCACACCGCCGACGGCGTGAAGGTGGCGCGCGAGCACCGGGGGGCCGAGCCGATGGTGGTGCTCGAAACGGCCCTGCCCATCAAGTTCGCCGCCACCATCGAGGAGGCGCTGGGCCGCGCGCCCGAGCGCCCGGCCAGGTTCGAGGGCATCGAGGCGCTGCCCAAGCGCGTGCAGGTCCTGCCGGCCGACGCGCAGCAGGTCAAGGCCTACATCGCCGCGCATTGCGGCGGATGATGGGATTAATGGTCAAATCGGCCTCCAGCCCTTGCTGGGCAAGCGCAAGCAGCTCTCATTCGAGGAGCGCAGGATGAAGGTCGCCGGCTTTGCCGGGTTCTCCGGCTCCGGCAAGACCACGCTGGTGGAGCAGCTCATCGCCTGCCTGCGCGGGCGCGGGCTGCGCGTGTCGGTCATCAAGCATGCGCACCACCGCTTCGACATCGACCACCCCGGCAAGGACAGTTGGCGCCACCGCCATGCCGGCGCCAACGAGGTGCTGCTGGCCTCCGACATGCGCCTGGCCCTGCTGCGCGAATACGACCAGCCGCACGAGCCCGACGTGCATGCCCTGCTGGCCCGGCTCGACGCGCGCGCCGACTGGGTGCTGGTCGAAGGCTTCAAGGACGCGCCCCTGCCCAAGATCGAGGTCTGGCGCGCCCCCGCGCCCGGCCAGCCGCCGTGGCCCGTGCTGTACCCGCACGACCCCTTCGTCGCCGCCGTGGCCACCGACGCGCCCGCGCGCCTGCCGCAGCCGCCGCGCCAGCCCGTGCTCGACCTGAACGCGCCCGCGCCGCTGGCCGACTGGCTCATCGCCCATGGCGCGTGCTTCGACTATCCCAAGGAATCGCCATGACACGCCCTCCGCTGCAGTCCCTCGACGACGCCCTGGCCCAACTGCTCGCGCAGGCCGCGCCGCTGGCCCAGGGCGACACCGTCGCCACCTTCGACGCCGATGGCCGCGTGCTGCTGCGCGATGCCGTCTCGCCGCTGCAGGTGCCGCCGCTGGACAACAGCGCCATGGACGGCTACGCGCTGCGCTGCGCCGACGTGGCGGCGCCCGGCGCCGCGCTGCCGGTGTCCCAGCGCATTCCGGCGGGCAGCGTGGGCGCGCCGCTGCAGCCCGGCACGGTGGCGCGCATCTTCACCGGCGCCCCCGTGCCCGCGGGGGCCGATGCCGTGGTGATGCAGGAAGACTGCGAGGTGCTGGAGGACGGCCGCGTGCGTGTGCACGGCGCGCACCGGCCCGGCCAGCACATCCGCCGCGCGGGCGAAGACATCGCGCGCGGCGCCACGGTGCTGGCCGCGGGCACGCGCCTCACGCCCGCGGCGCTCGGGCTGGCCGCCAGCATCGGCCTGGCGCAGCTGGAGGTGGCGCGGCGCCCGCGCGTGGCGCTGTTCTCCACCGGCGACGAACTGGCCATGCCCGGCGAGGTGCCGCCCGAGCGCATGCCGCCTGGCGCCATCTACAACAGCAACCGCTTTTTCCTGCGCGCCATGCTGCAGCGCCTGGGCTGCGAGGTGACCGACCTGGGCATCGTGCCCGACCGGCTCGACGCCACCGTCGCCGCGCTACGGGCGGCCGCGCAGGGGCACGACCTGATCCTGACCAGCGGCGGCGTCTCGGTGGGCGAGGAAGACCACGTCAAGCCCGCCGTGCAGGCGCTGGGGCGGCTCGACCTGTGGCAGATCGCCATCAAGCCCGGCAAGCCCTTCGCCTACGGCCGCGTGGAAAGCGCCGCGGGCGCGGCGCACTTCATGGGGCTGCCGGGCAACCCCGTGTCGTGCTTCATGACCTTCGCCGTGCTGGTGCGGCCCTTCCTGCTGCGGCTGCAGGGCGTGCACGACGTTGCTCCAAAAACCATAGCTGCCCGCGCAGACTTCGACTGGCCCCGGGCCGATAAACGCCGCGAATTCCTGCGCGTGCGCCTGAATGCCGATGGGTGCCTGGAACGGTTCGCCAACCAGAGTTCGGGCGTGCTCACGTCCACCGTCTGGGGCGATGGCGTGGTGGACAACCCGCCCGGCCAGGCCATCGCGCGCGGCGACAGCGTGCGCTTCATTCCTTTTGGAGGGCTGCTGGCATGAGTGCCGACCAGAACCCGTGCAAGCGCGTCACGCTGCGCTACTTCGCCTCCATCCGTGAGGCCCTGGGCCAGGGTGGCGAAACCCTGGACACCCCTGCCGCCACCCTGGGCGCGCTGCGCCAGGAGCTGCTGGCACGCGGCGGTGCCTACGCCGAGGTGCTGGCGCCCGGGCGCGCGGTGCGCATGGCGCTCAACCAGGAACTGAGCGAGGAAGCGGCGCCGCTGCCCGAGGGCGCGGAAGTGGCGTTTTTCCCGCCCGTAACCGGAGGTTAGGGCTAGGCCGCCCGCAGGAACTCGTGCCAGGCCGACACCGCCAGCCCCAGCGGGGCCAGGCAGGCAAAGCCTTGCAGCAGGCGTGCAAAGACCGGGCCGGCGCGCTGCGCCTCCAGGTAGTGGCGCAGCAGGATGCGCGCCTTGACCCAGGCGACGGCGGCGACGAGCAGCGCCAGCGCCAGGCGCGGCAGTCCGCTGTGCGGCCCCGCCGCCAGCGCCACGCTCAGCACCGACAGGGCGCACAGCAGCAGCCAGGCGAGCGTGGTTGTGCCGATGGGCAGGCGTGTGAGCAGGGTTTTCATACGAAGGCGTAGAACAGGGCAAAAATCATGAGCCACACCAGGTCGGTGGCGTGCCAGTAGATGGCCAGCGCCTGCGGGCCCCGGCAGTCGTCGGCGCCGTAGCCGCCAGCGCACAGGCCGACCAGGACCCAGGCCATGCCCATCAGGCCCCAGCAGGCGTGGATGAAGTGGTTGATGGTCAGGTAGTAGTACACCACCACGAAGATGCCGGCGCTCGCGTCCAGCCCCTGCGCCAGGTTCCACTGCCACTCGAAAATCTTCAGCACCGGGTAGAGCAGCCCCGTGGCCAGGGCCGCCGCCATCCAGGCGGTGGCGCGCTGGCGCCGCCCGGCTTCCAGGTGGTGCACCACGCGCGTGAGCATGAAGCCGCTGCTGACCATGGCCAGGGTGATGCACAGGCCGCTGAGCGTGGACAGGCGCGTCGGCCCCTCCTGGAACGCCTGCGGGTAGTGCCAGCGCGCGGTGAAGTAGACGGCGAAGAACACCGTGAACTCCAGGCATTCCAGGCAGATGCCGATCCACATCGCCTTGTAGCCCGGGCGCTGCATGTCGCGCAGGGGGGCGTAGGTGGGGGGCTCCTGCCCGGGCGGGGCGAGCGGCATGGGCGGCGCGGCCAGCCCATCCGGTGAAAGCGTGCAGGTCGTCATCGGGGTATGTGTTCTGTGCGGGGAGAGGGGGCGGCTGATTGCGGGTGCGCGATACCAGCGGTTCACGGACGGTGCCGGTGACTATGCCGCTACCACGTCTGCCGCGTAAGGAGCAGAGGGAGCGGAAAATACCATACCAGTTTGCTGCGATTTCTTGAAAACCATGCGCCCGGAAGGAGCGGCTCCCGGGCTCAGTCCACCCCGCCCGGCAGTTCCGGGCTGCGCCACTGCAGCAGCTCGGCCAGCCGCAGCGTGATCCAGCGCGCCTCGGGCGGCGTCACGCCCGAATCCGCGCCCGCCAGCCCGGTGTGGATGCGGCGCAAGACCTCTTCCTCCGACGGCACGGCGCCGTGGTAGAGCTGCTGCGCCTGCTCGACCAGGTGGTTCGCCAGGTCCTCGCACAGCTCGTAGCGCGCGCACAGTTGCGCCGCCGTGGCCCGCAGGCGGCCGCGCGCGTCGCTGTAGAGCGCGGTGAACGAGGGCGGCAGGAAAATCTGGTGGTCGTCTTGCATGGCGTGGGGCGGCGGTGGAATGGCCGAGAATAACCGCCATGACCCAGCCCCGCGTTTCCATCCAGACCCAGGATTTCGACGTATCCGCCGAATTGGCCGCACTGCGTGCGCAGGACGCGCGCGTGGGCGCCGTGTGCTGCTTCGTCGGCACCGTGCGCGACCGCAATGAGGGCGACGCCGTCGCCAGCATGGAGCTGGAGCACTACCCCGGCATGACCGAGAAGTCCATCGAGGCCATGATCGACGCGGCGCTGGCGCGCTTTGCCCTCTACGGCGTGCGCGTCATCCACCGCGTGGGGCTGCTGCAGCCGCTGGAGCAGATCGTGCTCGTGGCCGTCACCAGCGCGCACCGCGGCGAGAGCTTCCAGGCCTGCGAGTTCCTCATGGACTACCTCAAGACCCAGGCGCCGTTCTGGAAGAAGGAACAGACGCCGCAGGGTGCGCGCTGGGTGGACGCGCGCGTGAGCGACGACGCGGCCCTGGCGCGCTGGGGCCTGCAATTGCCGCCGATGGCGGGTTGAAAAACCGCGCGGGTGGCCTATCTATTCAGCAGTTGGAGGTTTTTTACACCATGCGAATCGACAAGCTCACCACCAAGTTCCAGGAAGCCCTGGCCGACGCCCAATCCCTGGCGCTGGGCAACGACCACGCCTACATCGACCCGCTGCACCTGCTGGCCGCCATGCTGCGCCAGGAGGACGGCCCGCGCGCGCTGCTGCAGCGTGCCGGGGCCAACGTGGGGGCGCTGCAGGCGGCGGTGGACGGTGCCGTCAAGCGCCTGCCCCAGGTCGAAGGCCAGGAGCAGGTGCAGGTCGGCCCCGACCTGGCGCGGCTGCTGCAGGCCACCGAGAAGGAAGCCATCAAGCGCGGCGACCCGTTCATCGCCAGCGAGCTGTTCCTGCTCGCGCTGGCCGACGGCAAGGGCGAGGCCGCGCGTATCGCCAAGGACAACGGCCTCACGCGCAAGAGCCTGGAATCCGCCATTGATGCCGTGCGCGGCGGCCAGAAGATGGACAGCCCCGAGGCCGAAGGCCAGCGCGAGGCGCTGAAGAAATACTGCCTGGACCTGACCGAGCGCGCCCGCGTCGGCAAGCTCGACCCGGTGATCGGCCGCGACGACGAGATCCGCCGCGCCATCCAGGTGCTGCAGCGGCGCAGCAAGAACAACCCGGTGCTGATCGGCGAGCCCGGCGTGGGCAAGACCGCCATCGTCGAGGGGCTGGCGCAGCGCATCGTGGCCGGCGAGGTGCCCGAGTCGCTGAAGAACAAGCGCGTGCTCTCGCTCGACATGGCGGCGCTGCTCGCGGGCGCCAAGTACCGTGGCGAGTTCGAGGAGCGGCTGAAGACCGTGCTCAACGAACTGGCCAAGGACGAAGGCCAGACCATCGTCTTCATCGACGAGCTGCACACCATGGTGGGCGCGGGCAAGGCCGAGGGCGCGATGGACGCGGGCAACATGCTCAAGCCCGCCCTGGCGCGCGGCGAGCTGCACTGCGTGGGCGCGACCACGCTGGACGAATACCGCAAGTACATCGAGAAGGACGCGGCGCTGGAGCGGCGCTTCCAGAAGATCCTGGTGGACGAGCCCAGCGTGGAGGCCACCATCGCCATCCTGCGCGGCCTGCAGGAGAAGTACGAGGTGCACCACGGCGTGGAGATCACCGACCCGGCCATCGTGGCCGCGGCCGAGCTGTCGAACCGCTACATCACCGACCGCTTCCTGCCCGACAAGGCCATCGACCTGATCGACGAGGCCGCGGCCAAGATCAAGATCGAGATCGACTCCAAGCCCGAGGCCATCGACAAGCTCGACCGCCGCTTGATCCAGCTGCAGATCGAGCGCGAGGCCGTGAAGAAGGAAAAGGACGAGGCCTCGCAAAAGCGCCTGCAGCTGATCGAGGAAGAAATCACCAAGCTGCAGCGCGAGATTGCCGACCTGGAAGACATCTGGAAGAGCGAAAAGGCCCAGGCCCAGGGCAGCCAGCAGGTGCGCGAGCAGGTCGAGAAAGTCAAGCTGCAGATCGAGGAACTCAAGCGCAAGGGCGACTTCAACAAGGTCGCCGAGCTGCAGTACGGCAAGCTGCCCGAGCTGGAAAAGCGCCTCAAGGAAGCCCAGGCGCAGGAAGAAGGCCAGGGCGGCGCCGTGCATGCCAACCGGCTGCTGCGCACCCAGGTGGGCGCGGAAGAAATCGCCGAGGTCGTCTCGCGCGCCACTGGCATTCCCGTCAGCAAGATGATGCAGGGCGAGAAGGACAAGCTGCTGCACATGGAGGACAAGCTGCACGAGCGCGTGGTGGGCCAGGACGAAGCCATTAGCGCCGTGGCCAACGCCATCCGCCGCTCGCGCTCGGGCCTGTCCGACCCGAACCGGCCCACGGGCTCGTTCCTGTTCCTCGGCCCCACGGGCGTGGGCAAGACCGAGCTGTGCAAGGCGCTGGCGGGCTTCTTGTTCGACAGCGAGGAGCACCTGATCCGCATCGACATGAGCGAATTCATGGAAAAGCACAGCGTCGCGCGCCTGATCGGCGCGCCGCCGGGCTACGTCGGCTACGAGGAGGGCGGCTACCTGACCGAAGCCGTGCGCCGCAAGCCCTACAGCGTGCTGCTGCTCGACGAGGTGGAAAAGGCCCATCCCGACGTGTTCAACGTGCTGCTGCAGGTGCTCGACGACGGCCGCCTGACCGATGGCCAGGGCCGCACCGTGGACTTCAAGAACACCGTGATCGTGATGACGAGCAACATCGGCTCGCACCTCATCCAGGCCATGGTGGGGCAGGACAGCGACGACATCAAGGAAGCCGTGTGGGGGGAACTCAAGCAGCATTTCCGCCCCGAATTCCTCAACCGTATCGATGAAACCGTGGTGTTCCATGGCCTCGATGCCCGGCACATCGCCGCCATCGCGCGCATCCAGCTGCAACTGCTGCAAACGCGCCTGGCCCGTATGGAGCTGACGCTCGATGTCTCCGACGCTGCGCTGGAGGAGCTGGCCAAGGTGGGTTTCGACCCGGTGTTCGGCGCCCGCCCGCTCAAGCGCGCGATCCAGCAGCGCATCGAGAACCCGCTGTCCAAGCTGCTGCTCGAAGGGCATTACCCGCCCAAGAGCGTGATCCCCGTGGACGTCGATCCGGTGAAGAACCCAGGGGTATTCCACTTCGGCGAAGCCCGCCCCGCGGGTTGAGCCCTACCATCGAAGCCGGACGCGGGCCGCGTGGCCCGCGCTTGCCGCTTCACCAGCCAGAAAGGGACATGGTTTGAACGACATAGTGGCCGGCGCGATCCGGTGGACGTTGCGCCTCGTGGTGGTTGCCGCCGGCGTGGTCTTTTTCCTCAGCCTGCTGGCCGCCGCCGCCGTGCTGGCGCTGGTTTGGGGCGTGCGCGCCCTGTGGGCACGCCTCACCGGCCGCCCGGTCATGCCCTGGGCCATGCGCATGAGCCCGCGCCAGGGCTGGAGCACCGTGCACCGCAGCACTGCGCGCTGGACGGCTCCTCGCCCCGCTGCACGCGCCGGGCAGGACAGCGCCGACGTGACCGACGTGGTCGCACGCGAAATCCGCTGAGCCTGGAGACGGTGGCTGCGCAGCTAAATTGATAGCTGCCAGCGCTTGCTGGGTAAGGGCGGAAGGCCAAAAAGGCTTGAAATGGTGCCGCGCCAGCAGGCGCGGCCTGGTTGCCGCATCCCGGGGGATCATCCGCAACGGGTTGCTGGCCTTGTTACCTGATTGGCGGGGCAGGAATACTCATTGTTTTTTCTCTCGGACACATTTCTTGTTTTCTTGGTCGATTTTCCCGCCAGCGTCGAGGCAACGGCCCATTTCTCCTAACAGGCCGTTGAAATACCTATCGACGTGTCCGCTGAGGTAGCTGAGTATCGGCGCATCTTCAAAGAAGGAGTGGTCGGAGCATGCGAGGAGCCGACAGCTACAACGAGAGCTTGTTCACCACGGTTCGGCTGGAAAGCTTCGTGCCGGCCAACCACCCGCTGCGCCCAATCCGCACCTGGGTCCACGACACGTTGGCCGACATGGACGCCAAGTTCTCGGCGATGTACGAGGCCGACATCAAAGGTGGACGCCCCAGCATCGCGCCGGAAAAACTCATGCGCGCCATGCTGCTGCAGGTGCTGTACAGCGTGCGCAGCGAGCGGCAACTGGTCGAGCTTTTATTTTTTCTTGGAAAAAGAGTATTCGATGAGCATGCCAAGCAAGGTGCTTGCCGCGATAATTATTGCCTGAAGAAAAATCAAATCGCTATCCGGAAACAAGAAATGCAAAACTACTGCCAGAGCAAATCCAAGTAAACAGCCAATTAGGGTTGTCGGTTGTGTCAGTAAATCGAAAATATCCATGTAACTAACGGACTGGGTAAACTGCCAGAAATATGTGGTGTGGCTTGAGCGCCGGGTTACGCATTGCGCTTCCCTTCGTGGTACTTTCGGAGAAGGACGATGGGTAATACACCGAGTAAGCCGATCGTACTGACCGCCGACAGAAAGAACCCGAGCAACGCGCCGCCGACAAGCTGAGCGTCGCTAATTGCGATGCCTTGAAGTTTGGATTCGCTATTAAATGCGACTGCAGCGTACGCAATAAAGGTTCCAACCAGGCAACCGACCACCAGAGAGCTTAGCAGAGACGGCTTTTCCGAAGATGAAAGCTTCATGTTCATGGTTTTGCCTAACGACTTCACGGGCTGCCGCAGGCAGTCCCGTGAACGGAAATTTTAGGCGGCACTGCGCACTGTCCCCGATAGGATAAGCCTTGAGACTGCCAACTCGCTACGCCAATACCCACAGATCTTTGGCAGCGAGTCGGTGGCCTCTTGGACTCGCCGGTGATAGAAGATGTGCATAGACGGTTCCGGAACACCTGAACTAGGCTTGATATTGCGAGTGGGGACGAAGAGCAACCTGACGAATGGTGCAAGCCGCAAGTAACCCAACAAAGGAGCGCTGCATGCGCGGCATGTTGCTCGCTGCAATGCAGGCGGCAACCGATACCGTTTGAACTCCACTTCATCTTGCGAGCGCAAACGCTCCGAGCCAGCCCAAAAAGCAGTGACATCCGTGAAAGGCGCTTTGTACAAACTCTGGCAGATAAGGCAGTGGCAAAAGAAGCGCCCGAGCGGCTTTGCCCAAAGCGAAAAGCCTGCTGTGCCGCAAGGGCACGAGCAATTTTCAGCGACGACCAGATTGGGCAAAAATTCTCCTTGTGACGCCTAACGCCTATTAAGCCGCGCCACGAAGTGGCGTCGGCTTGAATGAATTGTTAGGCCGCACCTTAGATGGGGCCTAAGCCTAGGCCGAGGATACCGCCAAACTCTTGCCCCGTGAGCTTGGTTGTCCGCTCGGTGAGCGCGGCGTGGCTGAGAACGAGTAAGCCTACCGTGGCGAGGGAGAGTGCGACCGAACCAACTGACAGGCGCTTTGCCAAGGGCGACCCGCGCCAGCTAAGCAATGCCGACAAGGCGCCGACTGCCAAGACAACCACTAGGCAAGCCGTAGTGATGATGGCATTCACTTGCCATGTATCCACGAGCGATTGCTGGATCTCAGCGTCAGTGAAAGGCGGGACAACCAACGAGTAGATGACGAACGCGCAGACGAAGGCGATCAGCCCGAAAAAACTGACAAGAACAAACTCACGGATATCAGTCATTTTCTGTGCGGGCTAACTAGATTTAGACAACCGCATGCTACTGATCGGATGCGGCCTAAGTCAAGCATGCGGCGCATACCGTTCTCAGCTTACCCTATGCCCGCGGCAATTTAGACCGCCTAAATTTCTACGGATGGATGGGCTTCTCGTTCCGCCTGTTTCTGCCGCGCCGTTTCATTCCGTTCCACGGCAAGCGCCATCCGCGTGAGAGAGGTGCGTCGAAGGCTGCCGTTTTGCTGGCGCATCTGGCCGTGGAGCGCAATGTGCGTGCTTCCACACGCGGAACCCCAGGCCAGGGCCGTCTCATTCTTCTCTTTGCGAGCAGGTGCCGGGCATCCATCTGCCTTGGCTTGACGGCGTGGCACGTGCAATGCGGCCCGAGCATCTGCCGGTGGTGCAGACACCAGTGGCGGCGCGTGATTTGCCCATGCACATGGAGGGCACGGCGGGCTGGCCGTGGGGTGCTCCCTTGCGCTCGCTAACGGTTGCCGCGCAACCGGCCGCCATGGCGGCATGCTGTCCGGTGCGGATTCTGTTACCGATGCGCAAGCACTCGAAGTGCGAAACCCTAATCCGAATGGCAGGCGTGGCCCTATCATGCCCAGCATGACCACCGACGACATCCGCGCCCTTTTCGAGGCCCAGTACCAGGCCAGCCGTGCCCAGCCCGACGTGCCGCTGCTCGTGCGCCGCGAGCGCCTGCTGCGCATGCGCAAGCTCATCGACGAGCGCGGGCCGGAGCTGGCGGCCGCCGTGCAGGCAGACTTCGGCATGCGCTCGCCCCGGCTGACCGAGGTGGCGGACTTCTTCGTGCTGCGCGCGCTGCTGTCGCACACGCTCTCGCACCTTGCGCGCTGGAGCCGCTCGCAAAAGGTGCGCACGCCGCTGCACCTGCAGCCCGCGCGCGCCTGGATTCAGCGCCAGCCGCTGGGCGTGGTGGGCGTCATCGCGCCGTGGAACTACCCGATCCAGCTTGCGCTGGCGCCGGCCATCACGGCGCTGGCGGCGGGCAACCGGGTCATGGTCAAGCCCAGCGAGCTGACGCCGCACCTGTCGGCCAAGCTGGCCGAGGTGGTGGGCCAGTTCTTCGCGCCCGACGAACTGTGCGTGGTGCAGGGTGACGCCTCGGTGGCGGCGCTGGTGGCCTCGCTGCCGTTCGACCACCTGGTGTTCACCGGCTCCACCGCCGTGGGCCGCAAGGTGGCGCAGGCCGCGGCGGCCAACCTCACGCCGACCACGCTGGAGCTGGGCGGCAAGTCGCCCTGCATCATCGATGCCAATTGCAACCTGCAGGAGGCGGCGCTGAAGATCGCCCATGGCAAGCTGCTGAATGCGGGCCAGACCTGCATCGCGCCCGACTACGTGCTGCTGCCCCAGGGCAGCGAGGCCGCATTCACCGAGGCCTACCGCGCCGCCGTGGCGCGGCTGTTCCCGCAGATCGAGGGCAACCCGGACTATGCCTCCATCATCTCGGCGCGCCACCTGGCGCGTCTGCGCACCATGCTGCAGCAGGCGCAGACGCAGGGCGCCGAGGTGGTCAGCGTGCAGCCCGCGCCGGCTGCGCCCGCGCCCAACCACCAGGCCAGCCTGGGCGACGGCATCAGCCGCCAGATGGCGCCGGTGCTGGTGTTCGGCGCCACGTCGTCCATGCAGCTGATGCAGGAGGAAATCTTCGGCCCGGTGCTGCCCGTCATCACCTACGAGCGGCTCGACGACGCCATTACCCACATCAACGCCAACCCGCGCCCGCTGGCGCTGTACTGGTTCGGCAACGATGCACGCGTGCGCGACGACGTGCTGGCGCGCACCGTGAGCGGCGGCGTCACGGTGAACGACACGCTCATGCACATCGCGCACGACAACCTGCCTTTTGGCGGCGTGGGCGACAGCGGCTGGGGCGCGTACCACGGCGAGCAGGGCTTCCTGCGCTTCTCGCACCAGAAGTCGGTGCTGGTGCAGTCGCCCTGGGCCATGGGCTGGCTGTTCTACCCGCCCTACGGCGCGCGCTTCGACCGCGTGATGCAGGCGTTGCGGCGCTGGCTGTAGCCGCTGCGTTTTCTGGTTTTTTAAGAGAAATCAGCCTCAAGCCCTTGCCAGGCAAGCGCTGGCAGCTATCAAAAACGGAGTCATTGCACCAGTTCCAGCAGCGCCTCGCGCAACTGCGCGGCCGAGACCGGCTTGTGCAGCAGCAGCGCGCCGGTGGATTGCGCGTCGCGCAGGCGCTGGGGCGAGGTGTCGCCCGTCATGATGATGGCCGGCACGCTGCGCTGCAGGTGCGCGCGCAGGGTGTCGAGCACCTGCCGGCCGGTTTCCTCGTGCCGCAGGCGGAAGTCGGTCACCACCACGTCGGGCTGCGGCATCTGGTGCAGGCGGGCCAGCGCATCGGCCGCCGACTCCGCGCACAGGCAGTGGCAGCCCCAGCTTGCCAGCAGCGATTGCATGCCCAGGCGCACCGGCTCGTCGTCGTCCACCACCAGCACGCGGCGGCCTGCCAGGCTGGCGCCGTCGTGCGTGCTGGCCACGGCCTCATCGACCAGCGCGCCGCGCCAGGGCGTGAGCCAGAGCCGGAAGACCGAGCCGCGCCCAAGGCGCGAGCGCACCTCCACCTGCGTGTGCATGGCCTGCGCCAGGCGCTGCACGATGGCCAGGCCCAGCCCCAGGCCCTTGCGGCGGTCGCGCTCGGGGTTGCCGAGCTGGTGGAATTCCTTGAAGACGTCCTGCTGGTGCGCGGGCGCGATGCCGCAGCCGGTGTCCCACACCTCCAGCGCCAGCCGGCCGCCGCGCGCGCGGCAGGCGATCAGCAGGCCGCCCGTGCGCGTGTAGCGCAGCGCGTTGGAGATGAAGTTGCGCATCACCAGATCGACCAGCGCCTTGTCGGCCAGCGCTGCCGCCGTGGTCTCGCGCGTGCGGTAGACCAGCGCGGCAGCGTCGGCCTGGGGGCCGAATTCCTGCTCCAGCGCGCCCAGCAGCGGCTGCACGGCGAACGGCGCGTCGTGCGCCTGCACCACGCCCGCCTCCAGGCGTGAATAGTCCAGCAGCGTGGTGAGCATTTCCGACGCCGCGCCCGAGGCCGTGCGCGCGTGGCCCAGCACGCTGGCCTGCTGCGCCGTCAGCGGGCTGCGCGCCAGGGTGTCGAGGAACAGGCCCATGGCGTGCAGCGGCTGGCGCAGGTCGTGGCTCGCCGCGGCGAGGAAGCGCGACTTGTCCTGGTTGGCCTGCTCGGCCGCCGCCAGGGCCTGCACGGCGCGGTCGGTCTGGGCGCGCAGCTGCGTCACCAGGCGCTCGTTGTCGAAGCGCAGCTCGATGCTGTCGCGCGCCGCGCGCGCCAGGTTGCGCGCGTGCAGCGCCGTGAGCAGGTAGTACACGGCCACCATCACGCAGCCGGGCAGGGCGATGGGCCCGCCCACCACGGCCAGGGCGACGAGCACGCTGCTGATGGTGCAGGTCAGGTAGATCATGTAGCCGCGCAGCAGCGGCGCGCCCAGGCCCAGCGCGCCGGCCGAGACGGTGCTGAGGATGCCGATGGCGTAGACCACGGCGTCGCTGCCCTGGCCCTGCCACAGCGCCACGCCGCCGAGCGAGCCCCAGGTCAGGCCCATGCCCGTCATGCAGGCCAGCAGCCGCCGCGCGTCGCTGCGCGGGCCGTGGCCCGGGCGCGGCAGCGGGCGCAGGGTCAGGTACACCAGCGTGACCACCGCCACGTGCGAGGCCAGCCACCACAGCATGGGCGCCATGGGCATGCCCAGCGACATGACCCACACCGTGCCCACCGAGGTGATGAGCGAGGCCCAGAGCGTGACCGGGAAATTGCGCCGCAGCAGCAGCACCTGCTCGGCCAGCACGGCGTCGCGCTCCCAGCGCAGCGCCTCATGCCATGCGCTGCGCCAGTTGCGGGCGGCGCGGGCCAGGTGCACTAGGCCTCGCTCCACTGCACCAGGCCCAGGCGCTGCGCCGCCAGCAGCGCGGCGCTGCGGCTGTTCACGCCCAACTGGCCGAAGATGGCGGCGACGTGCACGCGCACGGTGTTTTCGCTCAGGCCCAGCTCGCGCGCGATCACCTTGTTGGGCTTGCCAGCGCACAGCAGCTGCAGCACGTCGGACTGGCGCGTCGTCAGGGCCGGGGCGGGGTGCCCGGCCGGCGGCGGAACGGGCGTGCTGGCGGCCGGAAAGCAGGGCAGGCCCGACAGCGCGAGCGTGATGGCGTCCAGGATGTCCGCGCCGCTGGCCGATTTGGGCAGGAACCCGTCGGCGCCGCGGGCACGCGCCTCGCGCACCGCGTCGGGCGCCACGCTGGCGGACACCAGCACCACGCGCGCCTGGGGAAACGCCTCGCGCAGCGGGCGCAGGCCGTCCAGCCCGTTCATGCCGGGCATCTGGATGTCGAGCAGCACCAGGTCCACCGCGCAGGGGGCCAGGGCGCAGGCCTCGGCCACCGAGCCGGCCTCGGCAATCGCGCCGACGCCGGGGTGGTCTTGCACGATCAGGCGCAGGCCGGTACGAAAAAGGGTGTGGTCGTCCACGAGCAGCAGGTGGGCAGGCATGGGCCGAGTATTGCGCACCAGCGGCCCGCGCAGCCTAGTCCATTTGTGCGATGGACGCCGCCGGGCGCGCTTCCTAGACTTTTTCGCACCGATCACCGGCCTCGCGAAAAAAGGAGTGGTTCATGCCCGCCGCCGTCTTGCCGATCCATGTCCCTCACCACCCGTCCGTGGCCCCGCCGGGCCTGGGCGGCAGCAGCGTGGCCGCCCTGGTCGGCGCGCACTGCCCGGGCCTGCATGCGCCGCTGGGCGTGATCGTGGAGCACCTCGACGCCCAGGCGGGCGTCTGGCAGTACTCGCCCGATGGCGGGGCGAGCTGGCGCGGCATCCGCACCGACCTGGTCAACCGCCCCGGCCACCTCGGCCTAGCGCTCGATGGCGCGGCCCGGCTGCGCGTGCTGCCGTTTGCCGATGGCGGGCGCAAGGGCGTGCGCGTGGTGCTGCACGCGGCCCAGCGGGCGCTGGACGGCTGCAGCGGCAGCTACTGCCTCTACCCCCCGGACGACCGCGACGAGGGCGCGCACAGCGTTACCCTGGTGCTGGGGCTCGCGGCCATCAACGGCAAGCCGCCCGCGCCGGCGGTGCCGCGCCCGCGCAACAAGCGGGCGCTGGCGGCGCAGCGCCTGGCGCAGCAGGCCCTGGCGGCGGCCTGATGCGGCCGGCTTTAAAAAATCTTTTTTGATAGCTGCCAGCGCTTGCTGCGTAAGGGCGCAAGGCAGATTTCCCTACTGTCAAGAAGGGCCGGTTAGCCGGGCTGCACACGGGGCGGTTCACCTGGGGGGCTGGCACTTCCCGGGGCAAATGGCGAAAATACCGGGTTTTTCGTTTTCCTCCCGTTGCGTTCTCCCATGTCCAGTATCCAGGTTCGTCCGGCCACCCTGCGTGACGCCAAGGCCATTGCCCAGGTCCATACCACTTCCGCGATCGAAGCCTATCGTGGCCTGGTGCCTGACGATCAATTGAAATCCATGTCCTCGTTGGAGAAGCGCCAGGCCTACTGGCGCGAAGCCATCGAGTTTTGTGAACCCCAGGTGCAAGTGGCCGTCGATGGCGACAAGATCGTCGGCTTCGTCGGCTTCGACCGCTCGCGCGATCCCAAGACCCGCCCCACCACCGGCGAGATCTGGGCCATCTACGCCGCGCCCACGCACTGGAACCAGGGTGTGGGCCTGGCCCTGTGGGACGCCGCGCGCGACGGCCTGCAGGAAGAAGGCTGCACCACCGTCACCGCCTGGGTGCCGCTGCGCAACGAGCGTGCGCTGCGCTTCCATGAAATGGCCGGCTTCAAGCGCGAGATGACGACGGCCAAGACCTCGGTCCTGGGCAGCGTCAAGATCGAGGAAGTGCGCCTGCAAAGGCCGCTGAGTTGAGCCTCGGCGACGGCGCCCTCCACTGGAGCGAGCAGGGCCAGGCGCGCTGCGCGCTGTGGCGCTCCGAGGGCGGCCAGCCGTTGCCGCGCCGCGTGGTGTGCGCCGACGACACCATGCCCGCCGACACCGCCTACCGCCTGGCCTGCGAAGGCACGGCGCTGCTGTGGCGGGGCGACTTCCACAACGCGCGCCAGCTGCTGCAGGCCATGGCCCGGCGCATGGAGCGCAAGCCACGCAAGGCGGCCGGGGCGGCGGTGCCCTGCGCCACTCCGGCCCAGGCATTCCACGTGCACCGCCAGGCCCAGGGCCAGCGCGCGCGCGTGCTGGCCATGCTGCTGATCGTGCTGGAGGGCGACTACGCCATTGCGCTGCGCCGCGCGCCCGACTGGCGCGCCGCCTGCGCCGAAGCCTGGGGCCCCGCCCCCGGCGCGCCGCTGGTGGCGCCCTTGCGCCAGTTGCTGGGCATCGTGGGCGCGCACGAGTGGCGCAAGAAGGGCGTGGAGATTCCCGCCCTGGGCGCGCCGCCGGGCAACCGCATCCATCCGCACTACGGCGTGTTCTCGCCCGTGCGTGGCGAATACGTCGATCTGGTGGCCCAGGCGCCGCTGCCGCCGTTGCCGGGTGGCTGCGCGCTGGCGTTCGACATCGGCGTCGGCACCGGCGTGCTCTCGGCCGTGCTGGCGCGCCGGGGCGTGGCGCGCGTGGTGGCCACCGACCAGGACCCGCGCGCCCTGGCCTGTGCGCAGGACAACCTGCAGCGCCTGGGCTTGCTGCCGCGGGTGGAACTGCTGCAGGCCGACCTGTTCCCGCCCGGGCAGGCCGCCCTGGTGGTATGCAACCCGCCCTGGCTGCCCGCGCGCGCCAGCAGCCCGCTGGAGCGCGCCGTGTACGACGAAGGCAGCCGCATGCTGCGCGGCTACCTCGACGGCCTGCGCGCGCACCTGGCGCCGGGGGGCGAGGGCTGGCTCATCCTGTCCGACCTCGCCGAGCACCTGGGCCTGCGCACGCGCGCGGAGCTGCTGGGCTGGATCGAGGCCGCGGGCCTGCGCGTGCTGGCGCGCCACGACACCCGCCCGCGCCACGGCAAGGCGCAGGATGCCGACGACCCGCTGCACGCCGCACGCGCGGCCGAGGTCACGTCCCTGTGGCGGCTTGGCGCACTATGAATTCAATAGCTGCTAGCGCTTGATGGGTAAGCGCTGGAAGCCGTTTTGACCATGAAACTCTTGCTCGCCCCGATGGAGGGCCTGCTGGACTGCGTGCTGCGCGACCTGCTCACGCGCGTGGGCGGGGTGGACCGCTGCGTGTCGGAATTCATCCGCGTCACCGGCACGCTGCTGCCTGAGCGCGTGTTCCTGCGCACCATGCCCGAGCTGCGCCATGGCAGCCGCACCCTGGCGGGTGTGCCGGTGCGCGCGCAACTGCTCGGCTCCGACCCGGTGAGCATGGCCGAGAACGCCGCGCGCCTGGCCGCGCTGGGCGCCGAAGGGGTGGATCTGAACTTTGGCTGCCCGGCCAAGGTCGTGAACCGCCACGGCGGCGGCGCAGCACTGCTGCGCGACCCCGCGCAGATCGAGGCCGTGGTGGCCGCCGTGCGCCGCGCCGTGCCCGCACGGGTGCCCGTGTCGGCCAAGATGCGGCTGGGCTACGACGACGACGCGCTGGCGCGCGAATGCGCTCAGGCCATGGCCTCCGGCGGCGCCGGCGAGCTGGTGGTGCACGCGCGCACCAAGGCCGACGGCTACCGCCCGCCGGCGTACTGGGAGCGCATCCCGGCCATCCGCGCGGCGGTGCCCATTCCCGTGGTGGCCAACGGCGAGATCTGGACGGTGCAGGATGCGCAGCGCTGCCGCGCGCTCTCGGGCTGCGACGCGCTCATGCTGGGGCGCGGCGCGGTGGCCGACCCGGGCCTGGCGCTGGCCATCCGCGCGGCGGATGGCGCTGCGGCGCAGGCCGAGGGGCTGCCCTGGCCGGCGCTCGTGCCGCATCTGGTGCAGTTCTGGCAGATGGTGGGCCAGCGCGTCACGCCGCGCCACCGCGCCGGGCGGCTCAAGCAATGGCTGAACCTGCTGCGCAGGCGCTACCCCGAGGCGCAGCAGGCCTTCGACCAGTTGCGCACCCTCAACGACTGCCGGGCGGTCACGGACTGGGTGGGGCGTCTGGAGGCGCAGGCAGTGCCGCAATCGCCCGCGCCAGGGCGGCAATAGCCGCGTCCGACAAATCCGGTGCCTGCACGCTCTGGCGCTGCGCCCAGCGGTAGAGGTTGCGGCTTTGCGAACGCTCGTACAGCGGGTCGTAGTGCAGCGCCATGAGCTGGGCGAACAGCGGCGCCAGGTCGCGTGCCTGCGCCCAGGCCTGCCATTGCGCGATCACCTGGCGGCCGTGCAGCTCCTTGAGCGTGCCCAGTTGCTGCGCCAGATGGGCCGGGTCGTCGGCCAGATTGGCGTAGTCGCGCAGCAGGTAGGCCAGCCGGGTACCGGCGCTGGCGTGGATTTCGATGCATGGGCTGGCGCGCAGGCGCTGCACCAGCGGCTGCGGCACGTTCAGGCGGCCAATGCGCGCGCTCTCGGCCTCGATGTAGATCGGGCGGTGCGCGTCCAGGCGGTCCAGCGCATCGACGATCTGCGTCTCGAAGCCGGTTTGCGACGGCTGGGCCACGCCCGGCCATGCGCCCAGCACCGAGCCGCGGTGGCGCGCGCAGCCCTCCAGGTCCAGCACCTGCTGCCCCTGCGCGGCCAGGGCCTGCAGCACGCGCGTCTTGGCGCTGCCGGTGGCGCCGCACAGCACGCGCAGCTGCAGCTGCGGCGCATGCGCGTCCAGGCGGGCGATGACGTGGCGGCGCCAGGACTTGTAGCCGCCGGCGAGCTGCTGCGCGTCCCACCCCACCAGGCGCATCCAGTTCACCATGGCGCCGCTGCGCATGCCGCCGCGCCAGCAGTACACCAGCGGCCGCCAGCGCTCCGGCCGGTCGGCGAAAGCCGTGCGCAGGTGCCGCGCCAGGTTGGCCGCCACCATGGCACCGCCGACGCGCCGCGCCTCGAAGGCCCCCACCTGCTTGTACAGAGTGCCGACGATGGCGCGCTCCTCATCGTCAAGCACCGGGCAGTTGATGGCGCCGGGAATGTGGTCCAGCGCGTATTCGGCGGGTGAGCGGGCGTCGATGATGCTGTCGAAGCGCAGGCGGTCCTCCACCCGCACCGGGTGCCGGGTGCTCACGCGGGCAGCCCTGCCGCAGCGCGGCTGCGGGCCAGGATGCGCAGATCCGGCCCCACCCGCTGCGCCGACTCGAACGCCAGTGGCAGCGCCTGCGCCAGCGCGTCGAACGGTGGCAGCAGGGCCATGCCGCGCCCGCTGCCGAGCAGTTGCGGGGCCAGGTAGACCAGCCATTCATCCACCAGGCCCGCTTGTGCCAGCGCGCCGTTGAGCCGCTGGCCGGCCTCCACGTGCAGCTCGTTCACGGCCTGCGTGCCCAGGTCCTGCAGCATGGCACGCAGGTCCACGCGGCCGTCAGAGCCGGGCAGGTGCACCACGCGCGCCCCTTGGGCCTGCAGCGCGCTGCGCCGCGCCTGCATTGCAGCATCCATTTCGGCCCCGCAGTAGATGGAGCAAGCGCGGCCAGCTATGAAAAGCGAAGCATTGACGGGGGTGCGCAATTGACTGTCCACCACCGCCACCTGGGGCTGGCGTGGCGTGGCGACTTCGCGCACGTCCAGGCGCGGGTCGTCGGCCAGCGCGGTGCCGATGCCGGTCAGCACGGCGCAGGCGCGCGCGCGCCAGGCATGGCCGTCGGCACGCGCCTCGGGCGAGGTGATCCACTGGCTGGCGCCGTTGGGCAGCGCGGTAAAGCCATCGAGCGAGGCCGCCGCCTTCACGCGCACCCAGGGCGTGCCGCGCTCCATGCGGCTGAAAAAACCCACGTTCAGGGCGCGCGACGCCTCGGCGCCCGGCCCCACCTCCACCGCCACCCCCGCCGCGCGCAGCCGCGCGAAGCCCTGGCCGGCGACCAGCGGATTCGGGTCGGCGAGCGATGCCACCACCTTCCCGATGCCCGCGCCAATCAGCGCATCGCAGCACGGACCGGTGCGGCCCTGGTGCGCGCAGGGCTCCAGCGTCACGTAGGCCGTGGCGCCGCGCACGCCATGGCCCCGGCCCGCGGCATCGCGCAGCGCCATGACTTCGGCGTGCGGGCCGCCCGCCTGCTGGGTAAAGCCTTGCCCCAGCAGCCGCCCATCGGCCGCCGTGATGACGCAGCCGACACGCGGGTTGGGGTTGGAAAGAAAAAGCGCCTGGGCGGCTAGCCCAAGCGCCTGGTTGATGAAGGGGGTGGGGTCTGTCATGGCGGCTGGGATGGTAGCGCGCCGGGGACAGACGAAATCAAATTACTTGCCCCAGCATTCGGTGACGATGTCGCCGCTGGTGGCGCCATTGGCGCCGCGCAAGCCGGTGTTGGTGAGCGTGTAGCTGCCGCACTTGTCGCTGGCTTGCGCCCCTTTGGGCGCGGCCGTGAGGGTGAAGCTGGTCACGGGAGTGCCACTAGGGGTGTAGCTGATGTCGTAGCGGTTGTTCGGCACTTTCGTCAGGTGGTCCGGGAACGACGCCGCTGCTGGGTAGGTGCCCGTGGCCGTGGCGGCGCGCTCCAGCCACTGCTGCGCTTGCTGCAGCCCCGCCCGCGCTTCGGTCCGGTGGCCCCGGCGTACGTACTCGGCGTAGCTGGGGTAGGCAATGGCCCCGAGGATGCCGACGATCGCCACCGTAATCATCAGCTCGATGAGGGTGAAGCCCCGCTGGCGGTGCGGGTAGGTTGTAGGGAGATGCATACAGCGTGTCCTGCGTTACTTGAGTTGGCGCCAGGTGGGGCGCAGGGATTTTTCGGGCAGTTTGGCCAGCTTGGTGCGCTTGCCGTCGGCGTCGATGTCTTCGTTTTCGCTGCCGCTCTTGCTCAGGATATTGTGCGCCCCCGCGGAGACTTGGCGGCGGTTGGCGTTTTCGTCACCGGAGTCAAACGCGCCGTCGCCATTCAGATCGATCAGCTGCACCGAAGGCAGGGTGCCATCCATCACGTTGATGAAGGTCAGGTATTGGCGTTCCTTGTCCACGGTGCTGTTTTCGCAGGTTTCTTCGGTGGCTGTGGTTTGCGAGCCTTGGGCCGGCACCTGGGACCAGACGGTCAGAATATTGCTGCCATCGTAGTACTCCAGGGGCTTGAGCAGGCGTTCTCCCGTGACCGGGAAGTCCTGGTACCAGCCGTTGTGAACTGTCCAATCGAGGGTCTCCGAGATTTTGGTGGTGCCTGCCGTGCCGCCTTTCAGGTCGGTTACCTCGCGCTTGGCCAGTTTGGCGGTGGCTACGTCGCCCAGCGGGGTGGGTTCAGGCACGCAGTCCGGTCCCGGAATGGGGGTGCAGGTGCCGCCTTTGGTGGCCACTTGCAGGCGCTTGCCCAGGCTGGTTTTCACTTCGACGTAGCGCGTGTTGTCCAGCACCGAGTAAAGAGTTTGCATGGCTTTGCTTTGCTCATCGGCTTTGGTGAGGTTGCGGCCCGTGCCAAAGGACACCATCATGCCGCCGACGTTCACCATCACGGCATTGGCGCCGCTGCCCGCTTTTTTCTTGCGATCGTTGGGGCGCACCGTGGGGGGCACGGTAATGGGTTGCACCAGCGTGCGGGAGTCGGCCGAGCCCTGCGTGCCGCCCTTGGCGGTGAACAGGGGCTGGCCACCAAAAGCCACAACCCACTTGCTGTCTTCGATGCTGGTCAGGTCGAACTTCCACAGATTGCCAAGGTTGTCGCCCGCGTAGGCGACGTCGGGGCGCTCGTCGCCATTGAGGTCGACCAGGCGCGGGTGCGTCAGTCCGTTGTCTGCCGCCTGCCCCGAGCCCGGCGTAGGGGGGGCTGTTGCAGAGCCGACGGTGGGAATGCGCAACAGCTCTTTGGCCCCGTCGAGGTATTGAATCAGCAGCACGGCGCGCTGGTTGGCACTGTTGTAGCCATTGCCCATTACCACGGCCCAGCGGTTGTTGTTCATGCGGGTGATTTGCGTGGTCCGCATGCTGTTGGATTCGTCGAGCACGGGCGCCATGGTGATGTTGCCAATGTCCTTGTCCTCGGTGGTTTCTATGTTGCAGGCGGCCTGTTCACCGCTGGAAATGCCCGTGCGGTTGCAGTTGGGGAGGGTCAGGCTCAATGCCTCGCATTCCGTTTTGCTGGCGCCACTCAAGGTGTTGCAAATGGGTGCGGAGAGGGTGCCTTCCGTGCTGCGGGTGCGGTCCATGAGAACCAGTTCGCTGGCCTTGCCGGCGGCAAAGGCCGTGCCCGAGTTCGTGCCACCGGGGTTGGTCACGTCCAGAATGAAATAGCCTTTGCCGCCTACCCCCAGGGCACCTACAAGCAGAGTGCGCCAGCCGGGGGTGTAGTTGGGGTCTTCGGGGTTTCCGGTGCCCATGTCCACGTCTCCCGTCATGGGCGATCCATCGACGAAGTAGCGATGATTATTGTTGTAGTTCTGACTGCTCAGGCGCGTGAGGCTGGGGATCAGTCCGCGTGGCACGTAGGCGATCTTTTCCACACCATCGGCCGCTGAGAAGCCGTGCAACATGCCATCGTTGCCGCCTACGTAGATCATGGGTAACCGCCCCTTGTTGGCGCCCACAAAGTCGCGGTACCCGGCCATGGCGTAACCGCTGGAAGGCACACCCACGTACCACGCGGACGAATTGACAATATCGCCCTGGCGGCTCTTGCGCTCGCGCATGGGCTTGGTTTGGTCGCTGCCCGGGCCCTCCAGGCTTCGGTCGCCTCGAATGAAGTTGAGCTGGTTTTGGCCATTGGTCGCCACGGTGATGCCGTTGCTGCCAGGGTTCAGGCCCAGCCAGTATTTTTGCCCTTTGCTGAGAGAGCTCTCATCGTTGGCCCAGGTAAACGAAACGCCGCCTTTGTATTTGCTGCTGCTCCACTGGTCGCTCCACGACAGCACCAAGCGGCTGTCAAGGTTGAACGAAGCGCTATCCATGATACCTGCGGTATCTTTGCCGCCCCAACCGGGAATAGGGTCGTAGGTGCCGTCTTTTTTGACCAGTTCCGCCCTCAGCGCGCCCTTCCAAGCCTCTTGGGGATTGTAATTACCGATAAAACGGCCTACGGCATTGCGCGAAGTGTTGGAACCACTGGTGGCGGTGGTGGTTTTCTGAGGCTCGACGTCGGTACTGATGGTTTTGATGATTTCACGGAAAGCGACCTTCAAATCCTCGCCTTTTTCCACAGCATAGAAACGGCCACGGCCATTGATGGCGGCATGCCACATGTCTTCTGTGGCATGGGTGTCGATATTTTTCACGGAATACCACTGTGCTCGGCCGGCAGCGTAATCGGCAAAACTGCCATCAAATTCATAAGGCAGGGTTTTTGAAGGGGGGACCAGGTTTCCGTTGTTTCCATTAGTCTTGTCTTTTTTTGGGCTTTGGCTGTTTTCTTTGCTTGTGTCGGTACTTAAAACACTCCACAAGGGTTTTGTTAGGTCCGCATTCCAGTAATTTCCGATATTGATAGGGGTGGTGGTGGTTTCTGAGTTCCCAACCGGACGGTACTGAGTGTCTGGTAAAGCATCGCTACTGAATCCAATGGTGAATGTCACCATGTGGGGCCAGGTGGCGGGATTGTAGCGCGGGTTCCAGTATTTCTCCAGGGTGGCTGTTTTCCCGGATTTTGGATTGGTAAAGGTTTCGGTTCTCGGTGCGTTGTTGTATTCAGGCAGCGTTTCGATGCTTCCGGTCAGTTCTTCCGGGTCTTGTAGGTTGGTCGCCCAACTCTTGAAAGCCCAATCTGAGAGGCTGCTTATGTATTGCTTGGCATAGTCGCCGTGCCAACTGCTGTTGAAGGTTGGCATGTCAATGTCGCGGTATACCCATGTTTGTGGGTTGCTACGTTCGTAGGCTGTGCCATCGGGTAAGAAAAACGGGGTGTAGGTTTTTGTCGGGCGGTTGGTTCCAGAGGCTCCATTGATATTATTGGTGGAATCCTGGTTGTCGAAATTGATGGGGTCGGTGTTGATGTTTTCGGATTTTGAGCTGTATTGTCCGTTCCAGTTGCCGTCAGTTAGAAGAATGTGGTAATTACGCCGGCAACCTAGGTATTTTTTGTTTTCACTGGTCGTTCCGCCTGGTTTGGTGGCCCAGGGGCCATTAATGTGCAGGGGCGCGCGCATGTAGTCGTCCGCGCGTTTGACCATCAAGTGGGTGGGAGTGGAGCCGCAGGCGTTGTAGTTGGCGACATATTTCAAGAAGTTCGCGCGATGGGTGGCGTCCAGCACCCGCATGGCATTAGGGTAGCTAGAACTGGTGGATTGGGCCGCTGTAGGGCCCAGTGCGGGGGCCCAGGCTTTGCTATCTACCTTTGTGCAGTTGCTCATGCTTTGCCAGGCCAGGCGCATTTTGTTATCGGGCACCAAGTCCTTGTCGTTGAATACTTCCTTGAGGGAGTCGATCAACACCTGGGTGCGTGTCTTGGTCCAGTTATTGCCCACTTTGATCATGTCTTTTGTGTTCATCGACGTGGAGTCGTCGAGCGACAAAATCACATTCGGTGCCACATAGGCTTGCACGGTGCCGGGAGGGGCCTGCAGCAAATCAAGCGCCCAGCTGCCGTGGGGCGCGAAGGCTGCCATGGCGGCCAGGATGAGCAGGTTTTTGCGAAAACGCCGAGAGGGGTTGCAGGTGTGGGGCATGGTGTGCTCCTGGGGAAAATAAACTAGGTGGAGTGCCGGGGCCTGGGGTGACGGGTGGGGTATGGCATTCAATCGGCGCAGCGTGAACGGGCGTAGCTGCTTTGAATGACGGCCATGGTTAGTGGATTCCCTTTATCGTCCACTTTACGGCCATAGGCCAAGGCAGTAATTCGGTAAATGATGGCAGGATCCAGGTTCGGGCGCAATGTGCTGTCGGATTTGTCGCCCACGAGCAAGGTTGGGCCGCCAGGTGCGCTTGGTACGCCTGAAGAGGCTGCTGCATTGCATGGCGGTGTGGGCTGGCCTGCTTTGGATTTGGTATAGGGCAATATCTCAATCCAATACCAGCCGCCACGATTCCAGGCGCTGCGATCAGCCAAGATGGGGTTGGCCGATGTGGCACCGCCCACTTTGGCTCCGGTGTAGTCACCATAACGTGCGCCCACCTCGTTGCCAGTGGAGTTTTTTGAAATCAACTGGAGCTTGGTTTTGTCATTCCAAAAATCCTGTGCACCGGTGCGTTTGGTGCACAGGCCGTAACGGCAGCGATCCGAGCCATTTTGGCCGGCGAGGGCATTAATCAGAGAATCGACTTTGTCACCCTCTCGGGTCGCAGGGATTTGGAAATCACCCAAACCGATGCGGCAGATTTTTCCCCCAGGGCTGCAGTCCACGCCGTCAAGGGTTTTGTTGCTGTCGTCGGTTTCTGAGCTGCGAATATCCATCTCCGCGTCTTGCAGCAGTATTTGGGCGGCCTCGTAGGCACGTTGGTAGTCGGCATCGTTGCCCACCACCATTTCGTTGAACAGCGAGGTGCGGGAGGCCCACAGTGCCAGCAGCATCGACATGAGGACGAAAACGATGACGACAAACAGCGCCACGCCGCGCTGGTGAGGCAAGCGGGTGGGGGGCAGGGGGGGAATCATGGTCGGGCCTTTCATGTCAGCCCCTGGCTGCGCAGTTGGAAGACGTTGCGAAACACCATGTGCATGCGCCGGGCGCGGTTGCCGGTTTGGGCCGCCATGTCCTGGGTGCTGCCGTCGCAGTCGGTGTAGTTGCTGCCGCTGGGCAGGTCGATGGGTTCATTGCCATACAGCACCAGGCACACTTCGACGCCTTGCACCCTGCTCCAGTCGGAGCCAACGCCTGCGGCGAGCACGCGCCTGATGGTGCTGTCGCCTTTGGTGCTGTTGTCTTGCAGCAGGTAGCGCACCTGGAAGTTGGCCACGTTTTGCACGATGGGCTGTGGCGCTGTGGCGGTGGCGTTGCCGCCGCAGCTCAGGGTGCCAGCGGTGGCGTTGTAGATGAAGGTGCTTTCCAGGCGCTGATCGCCGCTATCGTCGCTCGGACCGCCCAGGCAGTTACGCGATTGCGACTCGGGCACGTTGGCGGAGGCCGGACTGGTGACGGTTTCTAGATAGCGGCGGTAGCCGACGGTCATTGATGCGGCGGCGCCTCGAATGGTGTCTCGCGCCGGGTCAAAGCTGTTACCCAGGGTGCTGGCTCCTATGCTGCCTCCGCTGTTGCTGGCAGCAGGGGCGGTGGTTTCAATGGCCACCTGTGCCAGATAGGGCTCGGCGACATTGGACTGGTAGTCCATGTTGATGCGCAGCGAACCCGCCTGACGCACCTGGGCACCTATGACGCGCATGGCGTAGGCGGCTTGCTGCTGGATGGCGCTGGCGTCGCTGACTGTGCCCGAGATGCCGCGCGAGACCATTAGCGCACCCATGGCTACGGCCACTACGAGCAAGCCGATGGCAATGCCGACCATCAACTCGATCAGGGTGACGCCGTTTTGATGGCCCAAGGGGGGAGGGATCTCAAGGTGTTTTTGGCCTCTAACCCTGGTGTAGAAAGCGGGACGTGCTTCTGTTTTGATAGTTTTTTGCATCTCAGGCTCCGGCGCAGTAGTACTGCAGGGCGCCGCTGCCAGCCTTGTAGGGCGCACAGCGGGTGGACACGGGGATGTACTGCAAGTGGCAGGTGTGCTGGTCGGGGCAGGTGGCAGCAGTGCCTGCACCGCCAACCAAGTTGCCATTGGCGTCGCGCACCTGGGTGGCATCGGTGTTTTTCTTGTCTGCGGCGCTGAATTCTTCACGTTCGTTTTCTCGCCAAGCGATCATTACGCCGAGCTGGCGCCGCCCTTGGGCGTCGATGCTTGTTTCAGCGGGGGGAATGAATACCTGGGCCTTGCCCGTGGGCAGGCCTTCGACGGCTTGCTTCCATAGGTAGCGGTCGTAGCTGGCTTGGTTTGCGCGGGTACAGCCACTGGCGCAGTTGTCCGAGGGTCTGTTCAGATCGCTGCTTTTTTGGCTGAAGGTGGTGAGGTAGTTGTCTAGTGTGGCGACAGCATTGGGATTGACCTTCATGCGCTCGCTCAAGTCCTCGATCAGGCGAATGGCCTGCGCGCGGCGCACGGTGCTGGAGGAGTCTGTGAGGGTGCGCATTTGCACACCGACCACACCCAGGATTCCCAATGCAGTGATGATGAGTGCAATGAGCGATTCGATCAACGAGATGCCGCGCTGGCGGTGCGTGCGGTTGGTTAACCGTTGGTGCATGGCAGGTTCTCCGAGGTAAGGATGCGCACCCGCCCGCCTGAGCTCATGCATACCCCATGTGCTGCTGGGTTGGTGCTGGATTCGTTGTTGCCCTGGGGTACTAAGGTGAAACCGATCCACGTGCCGTCCACCAGCCCCCAGCGGTTGAAAATGATGCGGGCACCGCCACTCCTGCGCGTGACGAGCGTTTTGCTGGGTGCATCAACGCGTTGCAATTCGCGATCGGCGGCAGTGCAGGTGTTGCTGCGGTTGGTATCGGCACAGACATGCCAGCCGCAGCCCCAGTCGTCGTTGCCGCTGGCAACCTGGCAGCCGTTGGTGCCGTTGGGCAGCTTCTCCACGATGACGTTGCCACCGAGTTTGATGGCTTCAGAGCGCGCCAAGTAGAGGGTGGATTGCAGCCCTTCAGCTGCCTGGCGCATACGCCAGCGTTCGATCATGGGGGTGAAGCTGGGCGCAGCAATCGCAGCGAGTACAGCCACGATGGACACGACCACCATCAGCTCAATGATGGTGAAGCCGCGTGATTCCCGGGGCCGGTGCAGCGGGGCGGGGGAGGGGCGTGGAAGGGGAGTCATGCCATCATGCTCCGCCCTTACGGGTTTGCGTGATGGGCTGGGCAGGACGGGCGGCGGGACTGGACGGATGACCGGTTAGCGAAGTAATCGGCCCGTGCCCGCCGCAAATCGCGCCGAAGAAACACGTGGCGCTGGCGTGCCGCTTGTGGCAAGGTGGAACGCGGCAGCGGCGAAGACCGATGTAGCAATGGTGCACATTGCCCGCGGGTTAGCGTGGTCATGG